>ERZ1669247.38-NODE-38-length-69092-cov-15.540232_pt1 | contig 69092 bp, 79 predicted proteins | sample MGYA00579297_ERZ1669247 | MGnify/ENA primary metagenome ERZ1669247 (study PRJEB41166, sample SAMN08046056) | hot springs metagenome | biome: hot spring; feature: acid hot spring; material: thermophilic sediment; isolation source: thermophilic sediment from acid hot...
ACAAGAATGGTAAGAATAATCAAAAATTATAAAAAATTAATTTTTCTAAGAGGATACCTACTAAGCTCAAAAATAGTATGGTAAATTCATATTTTTATTTCATAAAAATCTTTAAATAGAATAATCATGGGTACAATCAATATTAATAATAAGCTTAATAAAATGAATGAATTCATTATTCCTAATTCCTGAATTAAAAGACCTCCCACCAAGCCTGAAAAAGATATTATGGCAACGCTAAAAGTACTGAATGCACCTTGAACCCTTGCCATTAAATTTTGTGGTATAATTTTTATTGTGGCAGTGCCTAAAGCTACATTTAATATTCCTATAATAATACCAATTATTGCAGATGGGGCCATTGCAATAAATATATTTTTGATTAAATATATGGAAATCATTGATATGCTTATCATTACAAAGCTGATTATGAAAATCACACCAATTTTACCCTTCACCTTAGAACCAATTGAAGATCCAAAAACAATTCCAAAAACAAGAGCAGAAAATATTATTGAAACATATATTGCAGATAATTTGTAAAAAAGTTGAACCAATGCAACGAATATTATTCCTGCAGTGCCAAAAATAAAATTTATAAAGAACGCTAAAATCATTATTTGAACTATGATTTTATTATCAAATATGAACCTTATACCCTCAAGAATAGAATTTCTAATTTCTGAATTCTTTTTCTTTTCAACATGATCTTTGATAAAAATAACTGGAATTATGGATATTGTGAAAACAATAAAAATGGAAAGAAAAGCTATGTATGAACCAAAATCAATAAAAATGCCTGAAGTAATATATCCTATACCCTCGGCCAGGGAATAAATAGAATTTGATATGGAAACACCCTTTTTATATTCACTTTCTTCTAGAAATTCTTTCATCCAATAGGATCTTATTGAATTCAAAATGTCTGATGTAAAGCCTATCAAAAATGCTGAGACATAAATTGAAATTAAAATAATTAAAATATTGTTAAGGAATAAACCAATAAAAATTGAAGTAATTGAAATTGATCTTATTATTCCAGATATTATTGCAATGATCTTCTTTTTATTTGAATAATCTATGTATGCTCCAACAACAAAGCTAAAAAATAATGGCATTGATAAAATGCCATCTCCCAAACCAGAAAGTATTGGCATTTTTGTTAAATATAGGATCACCCAAATTATTATCAAGTCAAATGATGAAAATCCAAATCTTGAAAGGCCTGAATTTATGATCATTAGATTAAAGTTTTTTAAATGCAAATCTTTATTATACATATAATATTCATTTATAGGTAAATTTATATCTTATATATAATTTCTTTTTCTATGGACAAAATTTTTACACTTGTGAACTCTCTTAAAAATAAAACAAAATTGCAAATTATTATCATATTATTAAAATATGGATCCATGACTGCAACGCAAATATCTAAAAAAATAGGAACAACAAGATCTAACGTATACCAATTAATGAAAGAATTATTGGAAGATGGCATCGTTCAATTGAAAGAAACAAGGGTGGTAAAGAACTATGTTGAAAAGTTTTATAAATTAAATATTGACCTTTTTCTTGAAATAAAAACAAAGGACCTATTATCAGAGATCAATAAAATGGAGGTAAATGACCTAAGAGAAATAATTAAAAATTTTTTGAATGCAAGTTCTTTAGTTTTAAATACAATGGAAGAGGAAATTAATTTCATGAGTATTGAAGAACTTTCTGAATTAAAGGAAAACATTCTAAAAAATATGGTGATTTTATCCATATCATCATTAACTGAAAAACATTCAAAAAGATTCTCTGAAATTTTTAATAATTTTATGAATGAAATAGAATCTGAGGAATCTAATATGGATAAGGATGAAAATTTTCTAATTGTGATTCTTTTTCCATTATTGTTGAACAATTCAAAAATTAACAATTGAATTATTTAAAAGAATCACAAAATACTTAAATAATGGATGTGTCTTTTTAAATTAGGTGATAGGTTATGGAAACATGGTGGAAATTCTTTACAGAGGATTTAAAAAATGATTTTGAGAAAATGGCAGCCGAAAGGAAAAAAAGTTTCTTTGAAACAATAATGCCTCCAATAGACATATATGAAGATAATGGAAATCTAATAATAAATATCGATCTTCCAGGCCTTAAGAAGGATGATATTTCAGTTGAAATAAGCTCAGCATATTTGAAAATACAGGCAAATAGGAAGCTAGATTATGGTGAAAAGGCTTTAATTCATGTAAGGCAGAGGCCGGAGAGATTTTACAAGAGAATTCTTCTACCCGTAAGCGTTGAAGAGAACAAGGCAGTTTCAAAATATGAAAATGGTGTTCTCAACATTACTGTACCAATAGTACAGGCAGCTAAAATAAAAGTTGAATAAATTTTTTTCATTTATTTTTTAAATAGAAATAAATAAAAAGCAGGCCTGAACCAGTAAATCCAAATAATGAATATATTGGATAAGTGAATGTTATTATTGCACTTGCTATGATTATAGTTCCAGGTATAAGATAGGTATATCCATTTTTATTATTTCTTTTTATGTTTCCTGATTGGAGATCAATGTAGTCATTTAATTTTGGCAAGATTCTCATAATTGTTCTATAATTTTCAATTATTGAATCATATTCATCATGAACAGTGTTCATTATTAATTCCTTTCTCATTTCAGGGGAATCAAGCATATCTCCTATAGTTAAAAGCATATTGAATTCAGGATCTAGGGTTAATGCAACACCTTCCATAAGAACATACATTCTTATGAAAAGAGCAAGGTTATCTGGAAGCCTGAAAGGAAATTCGTAAAAAATTTTATTTGCAAAATTTACCAATTCCCTTACTTCGTACTCGCTTATTTTCTCGCCTTCAAGAGATCTTAATGCAAGTGCAATTCCTTTTTTAATTACATATCTGTCAGCATAAGGATCCAAAGCATCCAGCTTTACCATTGCATCAATTATTCTATCTGGATCCTTTGAAATTAAAGCATTGTAAAGCATGAATAAATTCCTTCTTGTTTTTCTGTCTAATCTTCCTACCATGCCAAAATCGTAGAGAATCAAAGATCCCTCTTCATCAACATATATGTTTCCTGGATGCGGATCAGCATGGAACACATTATCTTTTATTACCATGCCTGTGAATATTTCCACTACCCTCCTTGCAAGATTTTTAGTATCGAAGCCCTTCTCTTTTATCTTTTGAACATCTGTTATCTTAGTACCAGGTATATATTCCATCGGGAGTACTTTTTCCCTTACAAGATCCATATAAATGCCTGGTATTTTCAAATTCTTTTCCCTTGAGAAAAGGTTATCCTTAATTTCTAGAAGATTTTTAGCTTCCTTTCTGTAATCCATTTCATCATAGATCGATTTTTCAAAAGAATTTAGTACTCTCTGGGCCATAAAAAGAAAATCTTCTCCCATCAGGAGTTTGAAAATAAAATTCATGCTTTTTAAAGCTCCAAGATCAAGCTCTACCCTTTCTCTTATACCAGGTCTTAAAACTTTTACAACTATCGTTTTATCCTTAATTTTTGCGAGATGGACTTGGCCCAAGCTTGCTGAAAATATTGGTTTTTCATCAAATGAATCAAAAATTTGGTTTATTGGTCTTTTATATTCTTCTTCTATTTCCTTTTTTATTTCGTCAAACGGCGCAGGGGGAACTATATCCTGGAGTTCCGCCATGATATCTATGTATTCTTGAGGAAACATATCACTTCTTGATGAAAGTACCTGACCAAACTTAATGAATGTGGGACCAAGTTTGTAAAACAGTTCAACATTTTTTTTGGCCAATTTTATTACTTTATCCTTTTTACCTTTTTTAGCATACTTATTAATATTTTTTATGATTAAAACAAATCGGACAACGGAATAGTATATTTTCCTTTTATGTGCCTTTATTTCAGCCTTCGTTATTACCATCAAAGGAAATAAAATGGTATTGCATATTTAAAATTCTTGTATCATTGTTGATTATTTTTTTAAATGATCGTTGAACCATTCAAGTATTATTTCTAGTCTTTTAGTTCTATGGTGAGGTTTACCCTGACGCGACAGATCGTGGTTTTCGCCTGGAAATATTACCATTTTCACCTGCTTTTTAAAAAATTTCATTGATGTGTAGAGCTGATATGCCTGTTCGATGGGGCATCTATAATCCTCATCAGAATGTATTATTAACAAAGGAGTTTTTGCATTTTTTATGTGTTTCAGAGGACTTTTTTCCCAGTAATGCTCTAAATTTTCAAAGGGTGTTTTTCCTATCTGGTCAGAATTAAATCCTGGGCCTATATCAGATGTACCGAAAAATGAAATTTGATTGCTAATTGATCTTTCAGTAATCGCAGCCCTGAAAATTTCTGAATGCCCAACAATCCAGTTTGTCATGAATCCACCATACGAACCTCCAGCCACACCGAGCAAACTACTTTCAATAGGGAAATTTTTTATGGCAAAATCTAGGCCTTCCATTAAATCTTTGAAATCCCTTTCACCATAATGTTCCTTAATTAATAAGGAAAAATCTTCACTGTAGCCATCACTGCCCCTAGGATTCATAAATATTACATTGAAACCTTTAGAGGCCAGAAGTTGCATTTCGAACATAAATGCATATCCATAGGCTGTTTTAGGGCCACCATGTATTTCCAGTACTGTTGGTAATTTTTCCATATTTTTTGAAATAAACCAGCCCTCAATATTCTCGCTGTCACTTGCAGTAAAATTGAAATTAATTGCATCTGGAAGATCCATAAAATATTTATTAAAGTTGGTAATTTGTTTCAATTTATTATGGAAAACATATAGCTCCTGTGGCATGTTAATACTCTGAGCAATAAAATAAATTTTATCGCCGTCTGGATAGAAAAAGTCAATGCTCTGATTATTTTCATAAATCTCTTTTGCATTACCGTTTTTTGTATCATATAAATAAATTTTAGATCTGCCATGATCTGTTACAGAAAAATAGATTCCTTCTTCAACAAATTTAATTGATTTACCAGTACCCATTCTAGAATCGGAATTTATTGAATTGCCAATTGATCTATCTATTTGATCTGAAATATTTCTAATATTACCATTTTTATCTACCAAGTAGAGTTTTCTGTGCTGAAAAACACTTTTTTCGTTACTTGAATATATAAAAGCTAAATAATTTCCATCTGGAGAAAATTCTGGTTCTGAGAAAGAACCCTCAAGTGGAATTTTCTCAATGTTGTTTTTCAATAAATATAGATTGTTCCAATATATATCTTGGCCATCAGTATTCATAACCAATGCTATTTCATTTTTTTCTGAAATATCATAGCTTTGAACATTGAACGGTTTTTGAGTTAATTTTTTTTCCCTACCCTTTAAACCTATTACAAAGAGCGTAGGTCTTTTGTTAAAGATAAAACCTTTACCATTGAAATAGAAAGGATAAGAGTCTATAATCTTAACATCATCCTTTGAATTTTCAATTTCATTTGAAATAAAATAGATATGCTTGCTATCCTTTGACCATTTTATCTGTGAAATATCTTCTCTTTCAGTAATGGCATGAGCTTCACCACCATCTAAAGGCATGATCATGAGTTGCATCTTTTTCTCTTTCCTTTTGCTTATAAAAGCAAGATATTTTCCATCAGGAGAAACCATGGGTGAAAAATCTCTAGGACCTGATGTAAATTCCATTATTTTTTTACTGTATATGAATACTTTAGATTCATAATCGTTCTTTTTTTTAGATGGTTTAATGACTGTAAAAAATATTTTTTTATCGTAAACTTGAAGATCACTCAAAAATGTTAGTTTATAGAAATCATTTATTTCCATATAGATTGCATGGAAATGCAAAAATAAAAACTTTATTATTAGAATATTATTGCCAAATATGAAGATCATAGGAATAACTGCACCTTTCACAGGATCTGGAAAAACAACGGTAACATTGGCTATAGCTAATCATCTTGAAAATTCTGCAGTTTTTAAAATAGGTCCTGATTTTATAGATACTGGCCTTGCAAGATCAATTACAGGATATGCTGAAAATATTGATAGATACATAGAAAATAAAAATTACAAAAAACTAATTTGCGAAGCATCTGAAAAATATGATTATGCAATTTTTGAAGGTGTCATGGGGCTGCACGATTCAGGTCTAGATTTTAATAATAGTACCTATTATTATTTTAAAAAATTAAGCATACCACATTTAATTGTGATCGATGTATCTAGATTGGCAGAAAATGCGTATTATATTTATAAAGGCCTCAGAAATAATTTAACTCTTGGGGTGATCATAAATAATTATCATGGTGAAAAGCATCTAAGAATGGTGAAAAAAGAATTTATAAAGCACAATGTTAAAATTTTTGGAGAAATACCTTTTGATCAGGATATTTACATTGAAGAGCGTCATTTAGGATTGAAAACATATATGGAAAATATTGATTTAAAAGAAAAAATTAGAAAAATTGAAAAATATATAAATTTTGAATTTTTGGAATATTTAAATGATTTTAATTGCATTTATAATGAAAAAATAAAAAAAATGAATTTGAAAATAGGTATTGCAATGGATAAAGCTTTTAATTTTTATTACCAGTACAATTTAAATTTATTGTCCAGAATTGGTGAAATAAAATTTTTTTCCCCTCTTTTGAATGAAATACCTGAAAATTTGGATTTTGTTTATTTTGGAGGTGGTTATCCTGAACTTTACAAGGAGGAACTTGAAAAATCTTACAAAGTGAAGGAAAAAATTCTCATTCACGTGGAAAATAAAAAGACACTTTATGCAGAATGCGGTGGTTTAATGTATCTGATGGATAAAATAGTAGATAAAAAAAATGAGTACAAAATGGTAGGAATCTTTAATGGGAAAGTAATTGAGAAGGCTGGATTGACATTAGGTTATACAGAACTTCTGGCAGAGAATGATTATTTTATATTCAGAAAAGGTGATGTAATAAAAGGGCATGAATTCCATTATAGTTCAATTGAGAGTGATGGACCATTTTCATTAAAGGTGATCAGGGGAAAAGGAATTGATGGAAAAGATGGATTATATTATAATAATGCATTCGCATCATATACACATTTACACTTTTTCCCATACAGAAATAAATTATTGAAATATTTTGAAAAAATGTAAAAATTGTATAAATTCTATTAAGTTATCAATAAAATTTATATCACAGATATGATTATTTTATTTAATGGATCAGCAAGGTGCGGGTAAATTAAAGGTAGAAACATTTTGGAAAGAGCATTGTCCATATTGTAAAAAAAATGAAACATGCAAGTTTCATAAGATTTTTGAGATCCATGAAATAGATCCAACAAAGGCAGATTTTATGGAAGTAAGGAAATTTAACCACGGAAAAAAATTCAGTGTTAGAATCCTTTACAACAATAAGAAAAATGGAAATATTGAATTAAGTTTATCAATTCCTAACAACCAGATTACAGTTATAGAGGGTAGTGGAAAGGACAGGAAAAGTATTCTTACACTCGTTTATTCTGAAAATGTTTACCATGAACTTTTTTTAATTGGAAAAGAGGATGACATAAAAAAATTAAAAATTATTTCCAATGAAAATTTCAAAAAAATATATAAAAATTCTATAGGCGATTAAGTTTAAAATTAAATTAATATTTTATGAAGAAAGTTTTTTAAATATATCTTTTATGCATCCCTTATGGATATATTCATATTAATCAGCATTACATTTGCATTCATAATCCTGATCCTAATAATATTATTCCTTGTACAGAGATTAAGAATGGAAAAAATTGTTGAATCTAAATCTAGAGAAATATTCAGGCAATGGGTGGAAACTTCTCTTGAAACAGAAAGAAATGAAATTAAGGAATCATTAGAAAATTCAATAAGAAAGGAATATGAGTTAAAATTTGACCAGTGGAAAAATGAATATTCTGAAAAGATTAAATCGGATACTTTAAAAAGATCACAGGATGTTTTAAAAGGTAAAGTAACAGAACAGCTTTTTCCCTATTTTCAATCTTTTCCATACGATCCCAGAGATGCTAAATTCATAGGTTCTCCAATAGATTTGATAGTTTTTTCAGGGCTGAGGGAAAAGGATTACGTTGATGAAATTGTATTTATAGAAATTAAGACTGGAAAAAGTAAAAAATCAAATGCAGAAAAGGCCGTGGAGGATGCGGTCTTGAATAAAAGGATCTCTTTTAAGACAATTAATATAGAACAATAAAAAATAATATATTTTAAAGGAATCTAAGAACGACCTTTTTTTCCAGCCCTGAATATTCTTCTGTCTTTACTATCTTTTTCTGTATTTTCTGTAAAACTGCGTCTAGATAACCTGATATGAATAGTGATTCCTCTTTGCTTTTCACATTTCCAATTCTTAGAATGAATTTTTTATCACTTAGAGAGTCACATGAAACTGTGAAAGTAGGTAAATATTTTCTAACGCCATCACATATTGAATCTATTATTTTTTGGTTTTTTTCAATTGCAGAGAATATCCTTGGTGATGCAATAGAAAATTTCTTTCCATAGTTGAAGCCAAACTGGGTAAGTAATTTTTCATCATTCAATACCTTGGCACTTGCCTCAAATACCCTTTCAAAATATCCTGCTGAAAATTCATCTTCTGGGTCTATTGACTCAAGTTTAGGTATGATTACATTTTTTTCATTCACTGTTTTTTGAAATTGTTCTATACCTGAGATCCCTTTTTTGCTTTCCACATACTCAGCCATAAATTTTAACACATTTCCATTTACCATTTTTACCACCTTAGTCATACATTTTTTAATTTTAATATGATTTTTGTCAGACAAATAATACTAAAAGAACTATTTAAATATTTCCTCTAAAATACCATTTTTCTGGTAAAGTTTAATATGTATTATTCAATATAAGGATAACGGTGTTCAGCTTGGTTAAGACTTTAGCCGTTATTGGTTTGCAGTTTGGTGATGAAGGAAAGGGGAAAATTGTTGATTTTTTATCAGGTCATTATAGAATTGTTGCAAGGTATCAGGGTGGGTCAAATGCTGGGCATACTGTTAAAGTATCAGGTAATACATACAAATTCCACCTTATTCCCAGCGGTATTTTGCAGGGAGCTACTTGTGTTCTCGGGAATGGGATGGTAATAGATCCTGTACAGTTGGAAAATGAAATAGAAATGGTCAAGGAATTTTCACCAATGGATAAATTAAAAATTTCTGAAAGGGCACACGTTGTATTCCCATACCATATGGACAGGGACATTTTCGAAGAAAATATTAAATCTTCGAACAAGGTTGGTACAACAGGTAAAGGTATAGGTCCTGCATATGAAGACAAATATGCAAGGATAGGAATCAGAATAATAGATCTTCTGGATAAGGAAAAGTTAGAGAAAAAGTTGGAGATGGCCATAAATTTAAGGAAAAATTACTTAACTAAAGAATATGATATTAAGGAACTTAGCAAAAGGTATAATGAAATAGCTAAAAAATTTAAAAAAAATATTGTTGACACATCATCATTTTTAATAAAAAATATTGAGAAAGGTAATCCTGTTCTTTTTGAAGGTGCACAGGGTACTCATCTTGATGTTGATTTTGGCATGTATCCTTATGTTACAAGCTCTAACACAACTATAGGTGGAGCAATAACAGGTCTTGGAATACCACCAAAATATATTTCAAAGGTACTTGGCGTTATTAAGGCATATACAACAAAGGTTGGAGAGGGGCCATTTCCAACCGAACTTCATAATGAAATAGGTGAGCAAATTCTTAAAAAAGGAAATGAATATGGAACCACAACAGGAAGGCCAAGAAGGATAGGCTGGCTTGATCTTGTTCTTGTTAAATATTCAATTTCAATTTCTGGTGTAAAATATCTTGCCATTAGCAAAATAGATATTCTTTCTGGTTTGGATGAAATAAAGGTAGCTTATGCATATGAATACGATGGAAAAGTAATAAAAAATATACCATCAGATATTGATAATATTATGAAAATTAAACCACTTTATAGAACATTTGATGGCTGGGAATTTACAAAGGATGATGTTAAAAAGGAAATTCCAAAAAATATGAAAAAATATATTGATTATATAGAAAAATATACAGGCACAAAAGTATCAATCATCTCACTTGGAGCTTCAAGGGAAGATACAAAGGTTTTAAAAACTATCTAGATCTTTCCTTAGTTCTGAGATTCTTTTTTCTATTTCTGACAAACCATTTTTTAATTTTTTTACGAAATCATCCACATTCCCTACTATTTTTGCTCCCTCCGGCGAAGCGGCGATCATTCCCTCTGTTTCAAGAATCCTCAATGAATACCTTACCCTGTGCTGTGGTATATTGGTAATCTGTGATATTCTTAGAATTCCCATGGGTCCATCTTTTTTTAGAAGCTGTAATATTTTGATGTGCCTTTGGAGCAGATCAAGCTCCTCCCCGAGATCATCTAGGAAAGTATAATTTTCTTGCATAATTGATTACCTCTTTGATAAGTAATAGCATAAGCATATATAACATTTACTGGAATAATTTATAAACTATATAAAAAGTTCAGTATAAAATTATATTGGGAAAAAATTTTAACTTGAATCGCAATTATAGCCTATGGAAATTGAAGAAATGAAAAAAAATGCTGCAAAAAAGGCTTTGGAATATCTATGGGATGGAATGGTCTTGGGAGTAGGCACAGGTTCCACAGTTGAAATATTTTTGGATGAATTAAATAAAAATAAAGATAAATTTAAAAATATTTCTTGTGTTTCTAGCTCAATTAAAACTGCCTCCATTCTTGAAAAAAATGGTTTTAAAGTTATTGATCTTGAAAATAAAGTGGATCTATATGTTGATGGTGCGGATGCTGTGGATGAAAAATTGAACTTAATAAAAGGTGGAGGTGGTGCACTTACAAGGGAAAAAATAGTAGCATTTAATTCTAAAAAAAATATTATCATGGTAGATGAGACAAAAATTAAGAAAAATATTTTTGAAATTAAAGTACCGGTGGAGATTTTACAATTTTCTTGGAGAGCTACGCAAAAAAGAATCCTTGATCTTGGATATGAATCAAATTTAAGAGAAAAGGGTGCTAAGCCTTTTATTACGGATAATGGGAATTACATAATAGATGTTAATTTAATTAAATCCAAGGATCCGATTAATGATTGTTTAAATTTAAAAAATATTCCAGGAGTTGTAGAAGTTGGATTATTCAAAAACATGACAGATATATTGATAATAGGTGAAAAAAATGGAAATGTAAAAATAATTAATAAAACTGTTTAAGTTTATCCACAAGCATCTCAATTTTAGTAATATTATCCTTCTTTTCATTCTCTATCTCTTTTATTATTTCCTCAAACGGTTTTGCCAGTCTATATAACCTGACAGGTCTTCCCTTTCCCTCTTTTTTAATATTCTTTCTCTTTATCCAACCTTTTTTTAGTAAATATTGAATTGCAACTGAAACTTCGGGTTGCCTGAGCCCAGCATTGAATTCAATGTCCACAGCCATTGTTTCATCGTGATATTTTAAATAAGCCAGCGTTTTTGCCACATTTTTTGGTAAACCTAATTGAATTAATATTTCAGAAAGTTCATTGAACTTTTCATCCATTATTTATCACCTGTATTGATATTAAAAAAATGGTATATTAACTTTTCTATTTGAAGTCTTAGAATTTGAAACAAAAAAATTAATATTCATTCAGATCTGTATAGATTTTATGAAGGATATTGAAGTAATAAGCGACCCCGTTATAATTAAAATTGCAATGGAAAAAACAAGGAACTCTATTCTTCAGGCCTTAAAAATAAGGGAGATGAGCGTTGAAGATTTATCCATAATCCTTGGTAAGGATACTTCTACAATTTTCAGGCACATAAAAAAATTGGAAAATGCAGGTTTAGTAAAAGAGTGCAAAAAGGAGAGAAGGAAAAAGGGTTACACTTCCCTTTATACGAGGACAGCTAAAATTTTTGTGATTTCAACCGATTCATTTTTCAAGGATAACTATTTAAAGGATCTAAGAGAAAAGAAAAAGTATCTTGTATCAGGGATTCTGGAGGAAATGGGTTTTAAAATAAAGGATAACGATTTATTTGATAAATATTTCTATGAAATAAATAAATATTCATTTGATAAAATACTCAAATATAATAAAGATATTGAATTCAATACATTAAGGGAAATATATACCATTTTATCTATAATATATGTACAACAAAATGGCATTAATTTTGAAAACCTCTTTGAAATGAATGAAAAGAGTGAAAAGAATGAGTGATAAAAATTATGCAGGATTTTTCTCACCATATAGGTGGAGTCCAGGATCTATAATTATTCTAACAATTTTATCCATAATGAACGTACTTTTAATTTTTGGAAGTTTATATTACCATTCAATCATGTTATTCTCTTCTTTCATAATTGGCCTCGCCATTGAATTGCTTATTATATTCATTAAAGGTTTTGAGAATCTTGTCATAATGGAAAATGAGGAATTTAATTATGAAGGGTCCTATGGTACAGTTTTAAAAGAAATTATTCCAGGTAAGGAGGGTGTAGTAAAAATAAAAAATGAACTCTGGTCTGCAAAATCGGATGAAACTATAAAAAAAGGTGAAGTTGTTAAAATAATTAAAAAGGAAGGTTTATATCTCATAGTTAAAAGAGAAAAAAATTAATTTATCTGAGTTTATTATTAAATTGGTAAAGAGCCCAAGGGCAACTGACGTTGAAAACCTATTTGGTTTTCGATGAGGAAAGTCCCCTCTCCTGAGGAATCTGGCCCGTTGCAAAACGGGATCCTGAGAAGGATGGATATGGCACAGAAACGGCACAGCCATGGTAAAGGATGATTTCATGCGAATGACGTTTCCATGGAATTGTTGAAACGGCCATCCCCAGAGGAGCAAACCCAAACAAACGTGGTGATAGTCCTCTTGAACGTTGGGTAGGGTGCATTAGTCGAATGTTGCCTGAAACAGAAAGGGGCTTACTATGGGCACTTTACCAACCATAATTTGTTATTAAAAAATTCTTGCATAATTGGCTAGGTGAAAATAAAAAATTAATTGGAACTAAATTGCAATTTATAAATATTATAATAAATAATCAAATTATTTTTATATTTAATCCTGATTTTTATATTTGGAGAGTATAGAGGTGTAAGAAATGCTTGTTTGTGTTCACTGTGGAAAAATAATTTATTCAGGTAACCCTGACCATATTTCATATGGTCTTTGCGAAATGTGCGATGAAAAGGATTTAAGCGAAACTGAGAAAAAATTTCTAGAAAAACAATTAAAAATGCAAAAGAAAGTAAAACATAGCAAGTAAAAGAAAGGAAAAGACAAAATCTATTTTTTTAAAAATTTATCAATATTCTCAATTACAATGTCAAAATTATTAAATTTTAATAAAAATTAATAAATAATAAAAATAAACAGATACGCTATTTAAAAAATCATTTAGCAGCCCCGGGCAGATTCGAACTGCCGTCGCAGGATCCAAAGTCCCGCATGCTTGACCGCTACACCACGGGGCTATTTGCTTGAGGAATAATGAAATTTTCAATAATAAACTTTGTTATTAAAAAAAATTAAGTTTGTATAAAGTCCATGCTTATATGTTTTGTCTCTATACCTTTTATGTACCATATTATTGATGCTGCAGCTCCTAGGCCCCATAATATAGCATTGAAAATTATGTAATCCATCAAGGTAAATGAGGCAGTTGCATAAATAGAAACAATATAACTTATACCGGGGAATAGCCTTACTAGAGCAATTGCAGAAGATCTTTTAAGTGTTGGAAATATTTCAGGTTCAATTGTTGTTCTTGTTGCCCATGCAAATTCAGAAAACATCATGTTTATGAAAAGTAATGGCATGAACACTAACATGTTAACTATTTCCTTTAATAGAAGAAGAATAATAAATATTGTTAAAGTTCCACCAATAAAAGAGAATAAAGCAAGTTTCTTTCTTCCCCAGTTTACCATAAACATAGCAATAAAGCCAGCAACAGATGCTCCAAGACTAGCTATAAATATTATTAAGCTCACAGTTGATCCTGAAAAATAGTATGGTCCTATGATGTATGCCATCAGGCCGAATGTTAGGTATTGAGAAATGCCCAATACAGCGAGGAATGCCAATGCATAATAAAAATTAGGTGCTTTTATTCTGACAGGTTCGGGTGTAAGCGCAATTTTCTTTTTTTCCTCCTGGGCTTCTGAAATTTTTCCCTTGTCCCTGAGCCATCTGTAAGATTCAGGAACACTGTATCTTGTTAAGAAAGCAATTGCAACTGCAGCAAGAGCTATGAAAATGAAATATAGCTTTTGTACATAAATGGATGATGAATAAAAATACATAAAAATAAATGCTATGACAGCGCTACCAATGTTGTTCATATTTGGTATAAATACCAAGTAAAGGCCTCTTTCCTCTAAGGGAATATTTTCAGATATTATAGTTAATGTGGCAACTTCCTCTCCACCAACACCAAATTCAGATAAAGCAATTCCCAATACAAGTGAATAAACATTGTATGAGAGAAAAATTACTAAGAATCCTAGACCGTAAAGAATTGTCGAAAGAATATAAATGAATTTTCTTCCTATCCTATCTGCAAGAATACCTAATGTAAGGTTTCCTATGATCATAAATGTTGTTGGCAAAAACAGAAATATGCTCAGGTAGACCTTTGGCAAAGAAGATACGAATGGCCATGATGTTGCCAACGGCGCAATAGATGCAATAACTCCCCATAAAAACATTCCCAACGAAGATGAAACTATCATTCCCAACTGGTATTTCGTCTTTTTAATTTTCATAATTGATCCCTCCGCCGGCATTACCCGGATCAGGTTCAATGGGTCGATCCTCACGGATCCTCTCAGCCTCTTAACGAAGCTCCCCGTTTTTCCTTAATACTGAATACTATTTTAATTTTTTTTATTTATTTTCAGAATAATTTTAAATATGCCGAAAAAATAATAATTTGATGCCTAAACATATTGGTATTGATATAGGTGGAACATTCACAGACATAGTTATATATGATACAGACAACAAAGACATAAGCATATTAAAAATTGCAAGTGATTCAGAACATCCCGAATTGTTAATTTCAAATGCATTAAAATCGCTAAATATAGATTTTTCATCAATTAATATTATTAACCATGCAAGCACTGTGGCAACAAATGCATTATTAACACATTCAGGACTGCCAAAAACAGCATTGATAACAAATAAAGGTTTTATAGATATTCTTGAAATAGGCAGGCAGAGAAGGCCCGAAATCTATAATTTGGAATTTTCTAGACCTGTTCCACTTATTCAAAGAAAATATAGATACGGTATCAATGCTAGAATAGATGGTAATGGGAATATAATAAAAGAGATTAATAGAAAAGAATTATATGGATTAAAGAAAAAATTAAAAAAGGAAAACATAGAATCAATTGCAATATCTTTCTTAAATTCATATATAAATCCAATACATGAAAAAGAAGTGAAAGAATATCTTTCAAAATTTTTTAATCATGTTTTTATATCATCTGAAATAGATCCTAACTATAGGGAATATGAAAGAACGAGCACAACAGTTGTGAATGCGGTTCTGTCTCCCATAGTTTCAGAATACATTAAGAGAATGAGTAACAAATTTCATGAAATGGGCATATCATCACCTTTTTATGTAATGAATTCAAATGGTGGTTTGAATACAAAAAATTATGCCATAAGATTTCCTATTTCAATTATAGAATCAGGTCCTGCTGCTGGAGTAATAGCTTCATTGTTTTTATCAAAAAATATGAATTTTGAAAATATAATTACATTTGATATGGGAGGGACAACTGCAAAGGCAGGATTGATTACGGATGGAAAACCAGAAATTTCAAATGAATTTGAAGCGGCTGGGAAAACACACAGTGGAAGATCCATAAAAGGAAGCGGATATGTTGTAAGATATCCATTTATAGATCTTGCTGAGGTAAGTGCAGGTGGTGGTACAATTGCCTGGGTTGATGATGGTAGGTCACTGCAAGTAGGTCCGTTGAGCGCAGGATCCAATCCTGGACCTGCTGCGTACAATATGGGAGGAAAGGATCCTACAGTGACAGATGCAAACATAATACTAGGTAGATTGAATCCAGAATATTTATTATCAGGTGAGATGAGAATTTACAAAGATTTGTCAATACATGCAATGAAGAAAATTAGCGCAAAACTTGAAATGGATGAAGTCAATGTTTCAGAAGGAATTATTAAAATAATTAATAATGCAATGGGTAGAGCAATTTCAATAGTAAGTATAGAAAGAGGTAGGGATCCAAGGGATTATTCAATGATATCTTTTGGAGGTGCAGGGCCTCTTCATGCCTGCGATCTTGCAGATGAGATGGGGATAAGGGAAATTATAGTGCCAGAATACCCAGGACTATTTTCTGCCTATGGCTTATTGACTGTAGATATTACAAGAATATATTCATCAAGCGTAAATGAAAATAATATTTCCAGTGTATTTGAAGAACTTATTAAGAAGGCATCTTTAGAAATGAAAGAAGAAAATTTGACAAATTTTTCCATTGAAAAATATGTGGATGTCAGATATGTTGGTCAATCATATGAAATTACTATCTCGGCAGATGATTATACCAAAATTAAAGATATATTTCAGAATGAGCACAAAAGTATGTACGGTTACAGTTCAAATGATCCTATTGAAATTGTGAATGCTAAACTTTTGGTAAAAGTTCAAGTTCCAAAAATTGAGTTAATGAAAAAGGAAATTGGGTACAATGAAATTAAAAAAACAGAAAGGCTCGTATATATAAAAAATTCATTTGAGAAAATCCCAGTCTATGAAAGAGAAACCCTATCCCCTGGATTTAAGGGAAATGGGCCAGCTATTGTAGAGGGATACGATTCAACAGTTTTTGTAAAGGATCAGTGGAATTTTGAAGTAGATGAGTATAAAAATTTAGTATTAAGGAGGTAAAACATGGATAGGTTTACAAGTCAGATTATAAGAAACTCTCTATTTTATGCAAGTGAAGAAATGGGCATAGCATTAAGAAATTCAGCGTATTCACCTAACATTAAAGAAAGGATGGATCATTCAACAGCCATATTTGATTCAAAGGGAGAATTAATTGCACAGGCTGAACATATTCCTGTACATTTAGGTTCTTTGCCCCTTGGGCTAAAAAATACACTTTCATATTTTGAAAAAGAGAATATAGAGATAGAAGAAAATAGTATGATTATTGTTAATAATCCATACATAGCAGGGACACATCTTAACGATGTTACGCTCATTAGGCCTGTATTTTACAATAATAAAATTGTGGCCTATTCCACAAACAAAGCACACCATTCAGATGTGGGAGGCAAAGTACCGGGCAGCATTTCAATAGATGCAAAAACAATATATGAAGAAGGTCTGATAATTGATCCAGTTTTTATCATGAAAAAAAATGAATTCCAGACGGATATAATAAAAATTTTCTCATCGAATTCCAGGGACAAATATGAAAGAATTGGTGATTTAAAAGCCCAGGTAGCAGCGAACCTTACAGGTGAAAAACGCATTCTTGATATTATAAAAAAATATGGTATAGAATCTTTTTATCAAGCTAATCAGGATTCCATAGATTATGCTGAAATTATGTTCAAAAAGAAATTGGAAAGAATCGAAAAAGGAAATTTTTGCGCAGAAGATTACCTTGAAAATTTTGATGGAAGTGATATAAAAATTAAGGTTAAAATTTCAATAATGGAAAATAAAATTATTGTGGATTATACAGGCACAGATGGCCAATTAGAAATTCCTTTGAACGCTGTTATAGGTGTTACTATTTCTGGAGTTTATTACGTATTCAGGACTCTCTTGGGTGAAAATATACCATTGAATGAAGGATCATTTAAACTAATAGAAATTTATGTACCTGAAGGAACAATACTAAATCCAAGGTTCCCTGCGCCTGTTGCAGGCGGGAATGTTGAAACAAGCCAAAGAAATGCTGATGTTCTTTTTCTTGCAATGAGCAAGAGCATGCCTGAAATTGTACCTGCAGCTTCTGGCGGTTCAATGAACAATGTTATGATAGGTGGAAATTACAACAAAGTTTGGTCTTTTTATGAAACTGTGGGTGTGGGTTTAGGTGCAAAGAAGGGCAAAGATGGTGTAGACGGAATCCAAGCTAACATGACAAACACAATGAATACGCCAATTGAAGAAATTGAAAGAAAATACCCTATACTTATAAAGAGATATGAATTCAGGAAAGATAGTTCGGGTGCTGGTGAATTCAGAGGAGGTTCAGGTCTAATTAGATCATATGAAATTCTTGAAAATAACATAATTTTTACAATTCTTTCAGAAAGAGGAAGGCATAGGCCATGGGGTCTCTTTGGTGGTCTTCCAGGAAAGGCCACTGAAATCATAGTTAAGAAGGGAAATTTTGTTAAAAAAATGTCTGTGAAAATGACTGTGGAATTAAATAAGAATGACTTTGTTGAGATTAGAACAGCAGGAGGCGGAGGTTACGGTGATACTGAAAAAAGAAATAGTGAAAAAATTCATTATGATCTTGAGAACAATTTTATTTCAAAAGCATACTATGAGAAATATTATAATAAAAAAAGTAAAAATTTTTAAGGTCTCCTATCCTGATTTTGTCTATCTATCATCCAGTTAGGGTACATGGATCTAGGCTCAGATATTTTGTTCAATCTTTCAATCTGCTCCTTTTTGAGTTTAACATCCAATGAATTAAGATTCTCCTCCAATTGTTCCATAGATCTTGCACCTAATAAAACAACTACATCCTTCTCTATTAGCCAGGCCAATGCTACCTGCGATGGTTTGCATCCCTGTTCATCAGCTATTTTTTCTATTTCTTCCACTATCATCCAGCCATGATCTTCATCAAAGTAAGGGAAAAAGAACCCGCGGTCACCCATTCTTGTACCCTTCGGTGGCTTTTCTCCTTTTTTGTATTTACCAGTTAAAAGGCCACCGTGAAGAGGGCTCCATGAGAGAAGAGTCATTTTATTATATTTTAAAAAAGGAAGGACTTCGTACTCAACATCCCTATTTATAATATTATAATTCATCTGAGCGCTTTCATACCTTGCATATCCCTTCGCCTCAACAAGTCCCTGAATATAGGCTATTTGCCAGGCAGCAAAATTGGAAACGGCAGGATACAAAACCTTGCCCTGATCAACGAATGATTGCATTGTGTTTATCATTTCCTCAACATTTCCCTCTATGTCCCATCCGTGGTATTGATAAATATCCACCCAAGTTGTGCCAAGCCTTTCCAAACTTTTTCTCAATGCTATGGTCATATGGTGCCTTGAAAGACCCAACTCATTTACACCATTTCCAGTTCTTCCCCTTACCTTTGTTGCAATCATTACCTGATCCCTATATCCATTTAATGACTTACCTAGCATTATTTCTGAATCACCTGCCTCGTATACATCAGCTGTATCAAAAAGGTTTATTCCCCTGTCTATGCACAATTTTACCATTTTATCTGATAATTCTTGATTAACACCGCTCAATTTCCACAAATTTTTTTCACCAAAAGTCATTGAGCCAAAACCGAGTACTGAAACAAAAGTTCCTGTATTTCCATATTTTAGATATTTCATAATTATTATGAATATATTTAATTATAAAACATTTTTTAAAAACTTTAAATAATTTTTTACATTGTTCTAAGCATGGTAAAAATCGATGGTAAAAATCTCACAATTGATGATGTAGTTAATGTAGCAAGGTACAATGAAAAGGTAGAAGCATCAGAAGAACAAATGAAAAAAGTTTATGAGAACAGAAAGAAACTTGAAGACCTATTAAATTCAGGCAACATAATTTATGGTGTAAATACAGGTTTTGGGGATCTTTTGAACGTTAAAATTAATAAAAATGAAGTAGCTGAATTGCAAAGAAATTTGATTAGATCACATTCATCTGGAACAGGAGATCCATTCCCAGATGAGGTGGTTAGGGCTGCAATGCTCATCAGGGCAAATGCTTTAATAAATGGTTATTCTGGTGTGAGGCCCATAGTTATTGAATATCTTATTAACATGTTAAATAAGAATATTGTTCCAGTTGTTCCAAGTAGGGGAAGCGTAGGAGCAAGCGGCGATCTCGCACCCCTAGCACATATGGTTCTTGCAATGATGGGTGAAGGAGAAATAAATATTGATGGTAAAATTTACAATGCAAAGGAAGCATTGAAAAGGTCAGGACTAGATCCTCTAGAACTTGTTGAAAAAGAAGGTGTCGCTTTGATAAATGGGACGTCTTTTATGGCAGGTATTGCATCATTGAATGTTCATGATTCAATCAATTTATTAAGAAATGCAGTTGTATCATTTTCCTTATCCCTTGAGGCTTTGAATGGGACCGATGATGCATACAGGAAAGAGATATTGGAATTAAGGCCCCAAAATGGTCAGATATTAATGGGTCAGGAAATCATGAAAATGATTGAAGGTAGTGAAATAATTGAAAAAGCAAGAAAAACAAAGGTGCAGGATGCATATTCTTTAAGATGCACACCTCAAGTTTTAGGCCCTGCTTATGATACCATTGAATTCGTTAAAAATATAGTTGAGAAGGAAATAAATTCAGTTACGGACAATCCAATTGTTATAGATAGATCATATTCTGGAGGAAATTTCCATGGTGAGTACTTGGCATTTGCAATGGATTTTCTCTCAATAGCAATATCTGAAATAGCGAATATTTCTGAAAGGAGGATTGCAAGATTGGTTGATTCAAAACTTTCAGGGTTGCCGCCATTTTTATCAAAGAATCCAGGTCTAAATTCTGGGATGATGATACCACAGTACACAGCTGCAAGCCTTGTTTCAGAAAATAAGGTTCTTGCACATCCAGCAAGTGTCGATTCAATACCAACGAGCGCGAACCAGGAAGATCATGTAAGCATGGGGATGGCAGCTAGCATAAAAGCAAGTCAGATAATTCAGAATGTTAAATCTGTTATTGCAATTGAATACCTCGTTGCATCCCAAGCTCTTGAATTCAGAAAATATAAGATGGGAAAAGGTACAGAAATTGCGTACAGAAAGATTAGGGAATATGTAACTCCTCTTGAGAATGATAGGCCTTTTTACAGGGACATAAATTCAATTAAGAAATTGATGGAAAAAAATGAAATAATCGTGTCACTTGAAAAAAATGGAATAAGGATTCTATATTAATGAAAAATCAGAAGTTTATTTATACAGGATATAAATTATCTAATTGCCAGGGTGGCGTAATTTGGCAAGCGTGGGGGACTGTGGATCCCCAGATTCGGGTTCAAATCCCGGCCCTGGCATTTCTCTTAAAATGGAGGATATAAAATGGTTAGAGAATCCAAAAAGTATGAAGAATTGAGAGGTTTCAGAACACTCTTTCCAGATGATTTATTAATTTACAAGTTCATTTCAGATAGTATTGAAGATGTTGTTAAAAAATGGGGATATTTGCCTATAGAGCCACCATCTTTAGAATATGGTGAAGTGCTCACAGCTAAGGGCGGCCTGAGCCCTGAACAGGCTAAGGAACTTTTTATCTTTAAGGACCATGATGATAGGTGGATAGGTCTAAGATTTGATCTCACTACACCAATTGCAAGGATTGTTGGCTATAATTATGAATCATTTGTTACAAAAATGCCCTTAAGATGGTACTATTTTTCAAAGATGTGGAGATACGAGAATGATCCTAAGAAGGGTAGATACAGGGAATTTTGGCAGTTTGGTATTGAGCTTATAGGATCATCATCACATCTTGCAGATGCAGAAACAATATCGATTGCAATTAAAAGTCTTTTATCCTTGGGATTCAAGCCAGAGCAAATAAAAATATTCATTTCTCACAGGGAAATTCTTTGGGGAATTATTTCAAATTTTATTGAAGATCAAGAAAAGATATTGGAAATAATAAGGCTTATAGATAAAAAGGATAAAATGACCATGGAGGAGATAATTTCAAAAATTAAAGAAATAGATGAAAATGAAGAATTAGAAAAAATCCTTAGTGAAATTCTTTCCCTGGAACCAATGGAATTTCAGAAATTATATGATAATTTTCTTGTTAAAATAAAAGATTTGAACGATAAAACTAAAAAAGCGGTGGAAAATCTTAATGATCTTTTCAATGATTTGAATATAATATTGAATGAATATGAAATGTCCTTTGTTCTATTTGATATGAGCATTGCCAGGGGTTTTGATTATTATACAGGAATAATTTATGAAGTTTACATTTATAAAAATAATAAGAGAGATGGAGGAAGCATACTTGGTGGTGGAAGATACGACAGATTAATAGACCTTTATGGAGGTCTTAACACCCCTTCAATTGGTTTTGCTTTAGGTGTAGATAGATGCGTTGAATCCATGAAGGAACTTGGAATAAAAATTGAGAATTTGAAAAACAGGCCCGATGCTCATATAATTGTTGATATATCAATTAATGAATATCTTAAATCTGCTTTTAAAATATCTGAAATTTTAAGAAATGAAGGCATTGTCTGCACAATTACCCTAAACAAATATTCAAGCTGGAGAAAAATGCTAAAGAGCGAGCTTGAATATGCAGATGCTAATAAAATACCATATACAATTATCATCGATGATAGCATAAAGCAAGGGAAAGTGATTTACAAGGATATGAATAAAAGATCCCAGGAAACTATTTTCATAGAAAATATTAAAAACATATTTAATTAGAAGCGGGCTCGAGGGGATTTGAACCCCCGACCATTCGGTTAAGAGCCGAACGCTCTACCGAGCTAAGCTACGAGCCCTAATACTTGAATGTACAATACCTTTAAAAAGATTTTCTTCTAAAAGAATTAAATACCCTTATAATATTGGAGTATTGATGATCTGTCCATTAGATTTCAGATACGGTAGAAATGTAGTAAAAAATATCTTTACAGAAGAGGAAAGATACAGAAAAATGGCAAAAGTGGAAGAGGCTTTGGCATATGCATATTTTAAAATAAATAAAATAAAAGAAGATGATTTTAAAAATATTAAGGATGCTTGTTTAAAATTAAATATAAATAGAGTAAAGGAAATTGAAAAGGAAACAAAGCATGATGTAATGGCAATGGTAAGGGCAATCACTGAATTAGCAGGTGAAAGTGGTAAGTATGTTCATTTGGGTGCAACATCCAATGATATAGTGGATACTGCAGTTTCACTGCAGCTTAAGGATTTTTATAGCATACTTGAAGAAGATATTACAAAATTAAAAATAGAATTAAAAAATCTTGCTTTAAAATACAAGGATACTATAATGCTAGGAAGAACACATGGACAGCATGCCTTGCCAATAACATTTGGATTAAAGATGGCGGTTTATCTTGCTGAAGTTAACAGGCACCATGAAAGAATAAAAGAATCCAGAAAGAGAGTACTTGTTGGCAAAATGATGGGTGCTGTGGGAACAGGCGCAGGTTTTTCTGGAAAAGCATTAGAAATAGAAAAATATACCATGGAATATCTTGGATTGGGAATAGAGGAGGGGCCAACTCAGATTATAGGTAGGGATAGGTATATTGAATATATGAGCATAATTTCTAATTTGGCAACAACATTAGAAAAAATTGCAACAGAGATAAGAAACCTTCAAAGACCGGAAATTAATGAAGTAAGTGAATATTTTGATATTGAAAAGCAGGTTGGATCAAGCACAATGGCACATAAAATGAATCCTATCACATCAGAAAATATATGCAGTCTTTCAAGAATAATAAGATCTTTTATTATTCCTACATACGAGAATAACATACTCTGGCACGAAAGGGATTTGACAAACAGTGCAGGTGAAAGGTTCACGATTCCACACGCTTCAGTATTAATAGATGATATAATGAATAAAATGGTATGGGTATTAAGCACATTAAAAGTAAATGAAAAAATTATGGAAAAGAATTTAGAGAGCGTAAAATACTTTATAATGGATGAGAGAATTATTTTAAAGTTAGTGGAAAAGGGCTTGGGAAGACAGGAGGCTCATGAATTGGTAAGGAAATATGCTATAAAATCCCAAACTGAAGGATTGGATTTTAAAAATATATTCCTTAGTGATGAGAAAATAAATAAATTAATTGATGCAAAGGAACTTGACGAAATTGTTGATCCCAAAAAATATTTAGGCGAATACGACAAGATCATTGATAGAATAATAGAATCATCTTTTAAAAAATAAAAAATTTATATTTCCACTGTAAGGCCCAGTTTATCTGTTATTTCTTTATATCTGTTCCTTATTGTTACTTCTGTGACTCCAGAAACCTCTGCAACTTCCCTCTGTGTTCTTCTTTCACCATTCATTACGGCAGCAATGTAAATTGCAGCAGCTGCAACACCTGTGGGCCCCCTTCCAGATGTGAGGCCTCTTTCTTCTGCTTCCTTTAGAATTTCAAGTGCTTTTTTCTTCACTTCACCTGAAAGGTTAAGTTTTGAACAAAATCTGTCAAGATAGTCCTCTGGCTTAGAAGGAAACAAATTTAATTTTAACGTCCTGCTCATGATCCTGAATGTTCTACCAATATCTTTTTTCTTTATTCTTGTTACTGCAGCTATTTCTTCAAGAGTTCTCGGTATATTTAACATCCTGCATGCTGCATAAATGGATGCTGCAACAACGCCTTCAATAGATCTGCCCCTTATCATGTTTTCTTTGACAGCTTTTCTGTAAATTACTGCAGCAGTTTCCCTAATATCCTTGGGAATGTTTAAATTCGAAGCCATCCTTTCCATTTCCTGCAGGGCCTGAGAAAGGTTCCTTTCTGCCGCATTTGAAACTTTAATCCTTCTCTGCCATTTTCTCAATCTGTATAATTGAGCTCTATTCCTTGTTGGAATATTTTTTCCATATGAATCCTTGTTCTTCCACGATATTTCAGTACTTAGACCCTTATCATGAATTGTATAAGTCATTGGAGCTCCAGTTCTAGCCCTTTCTTCCTTCTGCTCAGCATCAAATGCGCGCCAATCAGGTCCTTGATCTATGTAACTTTCATCAATAACAAGACCGCAATCTTGACAGATTAATTCTCCTCTATCATAATCCCTAACAAGGTGTGTTGAGCCACATTCTGGACATTTTTCAATTTCATCTATCCAAGCCTTTTTATCTTTTTTCTTATCATCTACCATATTTTTCACCTCTAAACAGATAACCACTAATCTTTCTTTCCCTGTCCAATTTTACTCTAAAGTACGGTGCATTTACTGGCCCAAAAATAGAAGATATTTTGCCAACATAATTACCCTGTGAATCAAAAACCTCTTCACCAACCCTTGGAGGTTGTAAAGATTTTGCAATTAAGGTATTTTTTCTGATATTTATGATGATCCCTAATTTTTTAAGATCCATTTTCACATTAATGATAATATTATATTATATTTAAAGGTTTCGAAAATCTATTATTATTAATTCAAAAAAGTTCACCAAAAAGTTAAATTAATCAATTTTCTTTAAGCATTAAACAGGGATGGTGTTTCATGACATTTGAAAACATAAAAGAGAGCATCAAAATTGGAAAAAAGAACTATGATATTTATAGAATTAGCAAATTGAAGGAATATGGTTATGATATTGAATCTTTACCATATTCATTAAAAATAATCCTTGAAAATGTAATAAGAAGGTATGATGAAAATATTGTCAAAAAAGAGCATATAGAAAATATAATTAAAAGAAAGGATTCAGAAATTCCATTTTTCCCTGAAAGAATCATTCTTCAGGATTATACGGGCATTCCAGTGGTACTGGATTTAATTGCAATGAGGAATGCATTGCAGAGAATAAGCAAAGATCCTGAAATGGTTAATCCTGTAATACCTGTTGAACTAGTCATAGATCATTCTGTCCAAGTGGACAAGTTTGGAACTGTTTATTCAATGAATGAGAACATGAAACTAGAATTTGAAAGGAACAGTGAAAGATATGCTGTTCTAAAGTGGGCAACAAAGAACTTTAAGAATTTTAGAGTAGTTCCACCTGGAAATGGTATAATTCATCAGGTGAATACAGAATATCTTTCATCCGTTGTAATGGAAAAGGATGGTATATTATTCCCTGAAACTTTGCTTGGAACGGATTCACACACAACAATGATAAATGGTCTAGGTGTAGTTGGCTGGGGTGTTGGCGGTCTCGAGGCAGAATCTGTTATTGTGGGAGAACCAACATACATAAGCGTCCCTCAGGTTGTTGGAGTAAAATTAATAGGTAAGCCAGGTCCAGGGATTACTTCAACAGATATCGTTTTAAGTATAACACAGATGCTTAGAGAAAAGAAAGTGGTAGGTAAATTTGTGGAGTTCTTCGGTCCCGGACTTAAAAGCCTTTCTCTTCAGGATAGATCAACAATTGCTAACATGGCACCAGAATATGGTGCCACAATGGGTTATTTCCCTGTTGACGAAACAACATTAAAATATCTTGAATTGACAGGTAGGGATAAAAATAAAATAAAGATAGTGGAAAAGTATCTTAAAGAGGAGGGCCTATTTTATAATGAAAACTCCAAAATAAATTACAATGAGATTATAGAATTTGATTTATCAAATGTGGAACCAAGTATTGCAGGGCCTAAGAATCCTGATGAAAGGATTCCATTAAGTAAAGCAAAGGAAACTCTCCATAAAATTGTTAAGGATTTGAATATGGAAAATAGAGAAAAATCGATCATAAAAATCAAGGATAATGATGTTGAATTTGGTAATTTTTCAGTTGTAATTGCAGCAATCACTAGCTGTACAAATACTTCAAATCCTTATGTTCTCATAGGTGCAGGCTTAATAGCAAAAAAGGCCGTTGAACTTGGTTTGAAGGTCAAGCCCTATGTTAAAACAAGCTTAGCTCCTGGTTCTGTTGTAGTAAGCGAATATTTAAAAAATGCAAATCTTTTACCATATTTGGAGGCATTAGGTTTCCACATAGTTGGTTATGGATGCACCACCTGCATAGGGAACAGCGGGCCTTTGATACCTGAGGTAGAGAAGGCAATAAAAGATCATGATTATTATACAGCAGCAATACTTAGCGGAAATAGAAACTTTGAGGGTAGGATAAATCCATTTGTTAAAGGTGCATTCATTGGTTCACCAATGCTCGTTGTAGCATATGCAATAGCGGGAAGGATTGATATAGATTTCAATTCTGAGCCTATAGCTATAGATCCAAATGGAAACCCTGTTTTCCTGAAGGATATATGGCCTGATGATCATGAAATAAGAAATCTTATTGAATCATCCATGAATCCAGAACTTTACAGGGAAAAATATTCAAAAGTTTTTGAAGGAAATGATCTATGGCAGAACTTGGAAATACCAAGCGGAAAGATGTACACATTTGATGAAAAATCAACATACATTAAGGAACCGCCTTGGTTTGAAAATTTTTCACTTAATGTAAATGGTATTGATGATATAACAAATGCGAGGGTTCTTGCAATATTTGGAGATAATATTACCACTGACCATATTTCACCTGCGGGAGTAATTTTGCCAGATATTTCTGTTCTAAAGAATGTGGATCTTAACAGGCCTGAAACATATAGGATGATTCCACCTGCTGCAATTTACTTGTTAAAGAAAGGTGTAAAGCCAGAGGATTTTAACACATATGGATCAAGAAGAGGTAACCATGAGGTGATGGTAAGGGGTGGATTTGCAAATGTTAAAATTAAGAATAAAATGGTGGATGTTCTGGGTGGATTTACAAAATATTATCCTCCAGGAGAATTGATGTCCATATTTGATGCATCAATGAAATATCAGAGCGCTAATGTTCCTCTCGTGATATTTGCTGGGAAAAGGTACGGTCAGGGAAGCAGTAGGGATTGGGCCGCAAAGGCAACAGCACTTCTAGGTGTTAAGGCAGTAATTGCAGAGAATTTTGAGAGAATACATAGGAGCAACCTCATTGACATGGGTGTAATTCCAATACAGATAGATTTCCCTGTTGATTCATTGAATTTGAAAGGTGATGAGATCATTGACATAATTGGATTAAAGGATCTGGCACCAAATAAAAAGGTAAGGATCATTGTAAACAAGGGAAAGGAATTTGAAGCCACATTAAGGTTAGATACGCATTCCGAAATAGAATATATCCTTCATGGAGGTATCTTGAATTACACATTAAGAAAAATGTCGACAAAACCATAAATTTTTTTCAAGAATTTTTAAATAATATGATTGTAATTTACCTACTGTAATGGAAAGAAATGAGATGAAGATACTCGAAACATTGTTCGATTCTTTGGACAATGGTATGAAAGTAGCGTTTATAGAGGGAGAAGAAGGGGTTGGAAAAACAGATTTTATACAAAAATTTTGTAGCAAAGTTTCAGAGGAATCCATCTGCACATATTCAAGCATAAAAGAGTTAAGGGATGATTTTCTTTATCAGCTAACAAACGATTTCATAAATAATATTAAGAAGAAGTTTCAGCCAGGAAGGCTAAGCATGATAGAATCACTAGGTAAAAATGTAAATGAGAATGAAAAATTTCTATTCTTTCTGAGTTTAATTTCATCTTTAACTAAAACTGTAATAATATTGGATGATATAGAATATGGTTCTGCATCATTGTTCAACATAATCATGTACATCTTAAAAAATCATCAGGATAAGAAAATTTTATTAGTTTTAACTTACAATCCATTAAGAGAAAATCCAAGTTTTAAAGAATTTTTATTGAGAATTGAGGAAATACCTGGTAAAATAATAAAAAAGTTTAGGCTTGAAAATTTCAACCTTAATGATGTAATTAATTTAATCGCAGACATGAATTATCAATTGCCAAAATATGTTATTGAAAAAATTTATGAATCTTCCAAAGGAAATTCAAAAAAAATCGTGCAAGTTTTAGAGTATTTGAAGATGAGCGGTCTTATAGATGAAAATAATTATTGGGTAGGATCTTTTGAGGAAATACCTAAAATAGAGCTTCCATCAATTAGGTCATATTTTTATTCTGTATACAATAAATTGAATGATGATGAAAAAAGGGTCCTTACTTCATGTTCAATAATAGGGCAAACATTTTCCATAGAAGAATTAATGGCTTTGGAAAATTTATCACAAAATGATTTGTATGCTATCTTAGACAAGTTCATACAAATTCATATATTGGAAGAATATGAAAATAATTTTAAGTTCAAGGAAATAGAATACAGGGAAATCATTTATAATGAAGAGATATCCAATATAAGGAGAAGATTTTTGCACAGGAAGCTTGCCGAGTATTATGAAAGTAAGAATGAAGATCCATACAAAATAGGAATGAACTATTTCTTGGCGGGAGAGGCTGAAAAGGCCATAAAATATTTGGAAATCGCAGGAATGAAATTTTATGATAAATGTAGATACAAGGAAGCTCTTGACATTTTTCTTAAAATATACGATATTGGAAAGAAAGAAAATTATGATCTAATAATTGGTGACTGTTATTTCAGGCTTGGGAATTTCAAAAATGCGAGGAATTATTATGAAAAAGCATTAGAAAAAAATAACATTGATGCAAAATTGAGATTGGCAGAGCTAGAATATACGTTAGGAAATATAAATGAAGCTGATAATCTTTTAAATGATATTAAAAATGCAAATTTAAATGATGAACAAATTTTCTATTTAAATTATCTTAAAGGATCAAATTTGGCAAGGAAATTTCTTCTGAAAGAATCACTTGATTATTATAATGAAGCACTAAAAACTGCACAGAAACTAAATAGAATTAATTATTTAGCATTAATATACAAACAGATTGGCATTTCATACTTTTATAATGGTGATTTTGAAAAGGCTGAAAATCTATTTAAAAAAAGCCTTGAATATTATGATCAAATTTCAGACTATGAAGGTATGGCAAGGATTTACAATAATCTGGCTCTCATTGAAGCTGGAAGGGATTTTGGAAAAACACTTGATTATTATGAACTTTCTTTAAGCTATGCAAATTTATCAGGCAATATATATTTATTGATAATATTACAGTATAATATGGCGCAGATTAATTTTTGGAATAGCAAAATTGACGAGGCCGAAAGGGGTATAAAAATTGCAAAGAACCTTTCTGAATTAATAAATGAAGTAGATGTAAGACATTCAATTCTGTCATTTTTAAGCGATGTGGAAAAGATAAAGGGTAATTTTACAAATTCCATTGAATATATAGATAGAGCTATTTCATTATCATCAAGGATAGGGTCCGATTTCTATACCTTTTCTTATATGCTAAAAAAATATGAATTATATTCAATAATTGGAAAAAATGTAAGTAATGAGGAAATAGAAAATGTTATAGAGAGTATTAAAAAAATAAATCCTGAGGTATACGAACCATACGCATTTGCAGCTTTGGGTAAAATAAACATTTACAATGGTAATTTTAAGGATGCATCTAAATATTTTGTAAACGTTTACGATAAGGCAATCAAACTTATTTCATTTTCAGATTATGTTGACATGATAGGAAATATACCATATATATTTGCATTGGAAAAAGATTTGGAAAATTTTAAAAAATACCTAAATGAATTAATTTCATTGTCAAAGAGATTGAATGGTGATATTTTGCATATAAAAATTTATACGCCATCGATTGATAAAAATGAGTTTAACAAACAAGAAAAATTCTTTCAGGAAAATAATTTAAAATTCCTGCTCTTGAAAATGTATATATGCTATTACATATTCAATGGAGATGAAAATATCAAAAATAAAATTATTGAACTTTCAAATGAACTTAATATTAGAAAGGATTTTATCACTAATTTATTAAAATGAATATATTTTTTAAGAATTAAAAAATTTAATATTCTATATCAATATACCCCTTTATGGAGGAAAAGGAATTATCTCTTACTCGGGAATTAAAATTAAGTGCTCTTTTTGTTTCCTCAGGCGGCTTTTTCCTCGATGGTTTTGATCTTACAATTATATCGTTTGCCATATTATCCATAAAGGATCAGATGAATCTCAATATATACCAAATAGGCATGGTAACATCTGCTGCTTTACTGGGTGCAGTATTTGGCGCACTAATTTTTGGATATCTTTCTGATAAAATGGGCAGAAAGGCACTAATGGGTATTGATCTCATATTTTTGTTTATTTTTGGAATAATATCGGCTATTTCAAATAATTTCATTATTCTCTTTATTTCAAGGCTTTTATTAGGCTTTGGCATAGGTGGTGATTATCCTTTAAGCAGTACACTTATTTCTGAATTTACTCCAGCCGAATCCAGGGGAAAGTATCAGGCAGCCGGGCTATCACTTTACTGGGTAGGAAACCTTGTTTCCGCAATTGTCACTATACCACTGCTCTCACTTGGAAATGATTGGTGGAGGTATCTTTTCTTAACTGGTGCTTTGTTAAGCATACCAATAATTACTTTAAGGATAAAAATGGCAGAATCACCGAGGTGGTTGATTTACAAAGGAAGGTTAGAAGTAAGCGATGAAAAATTAAGATACGCTCAAATTAAACATGCAAGTAAATATTCGGACCTTTTCAAGGGAAATTTACTAAAGCCAACAATTTTTGTAACATCCGTATGGTTTTTGTTTGATGTTGCAGCATACGGTATAGGCATGTATTATCCATATACAATAAAACAATTTGCCTTTTCATCTAATTATACCACAATATATGCTCTAATTTTAATATCAATTGCAGCTATACTTGCTGGTTATGTATTATCTCTATTCCTAATTGATTCATTAGGCAGAAAGAAACTTCTTTTACTTGGCCTGGGTTTAATGTCCATATTCCTCATACTAGGGGGATTTATTAAAATAACCGGAGAATGGCTAATAATATATTATATGAGCTTTGTATCCATTGAACAGTGGGCTGGCATTGTAACGCTCTTCTATCCAACAGAGCTTTTTCCAACAAGTATTAGAGCATCCGCCCAAGGGCTTGCTACATCAATATCAAGAATTGGAAGTGTTATAGGTACATTTTTCTTTCCTTCAATGATCGCTTTCCTAGGGTTCTCACATTCATTATTCACATTTGGCATATTATCTTTAATTGGTTTTGCAATAACAATTTTTCTTGCTAAAGAAACGAAAAAACAGACACTGGAGGAAACTTCTTACCAATTAAATTAACTAAAAAAGAAAATCTTTTAATCTCCTTTAACATTTTCAAATGTGTGGATTGATGGTTCGAAACTTAAATCCGCAATATGAATATGTTTAATGCACATGCAAGAGTGCTTTCGGAAGATCTTTTAAACGAAGAAATGAGAAGAATTGGCGTAGCGAAAGAGGGACAAGAAATAATGTACCCTAAAATGAAATTTTACATTCTAAAATTAGAAAATGTACCATTAAAAGATGCCATAATCTTAAAGCAGGAAGCATTGAGCTCAGGTATGGATTGCGCAGTTGCTTGGAACGTTGTTTCCCTAAAAGTTGAAAAAACTGATGCATTACTTTTTGGCACAAAAAAGCAATTTGATCATCTTACAAAAAAGATGTTCATACAGCCTTTCAATGGCAGGGAAATATCTGAGGAGATTCAGGAAGCTATAACAAACTTTGATTCCAACGATTACATATGGAAATTTTGCAATGATTCGTTGGATTTAAAAAATATAAGGATCATGGGCATATTGAATGTTACACCAGATTCATTTTCTGATGGTGGTAAATATTTTAAGAAAGAGGATGCAGTAAAGCACGCTAAATACATGATAGATAATGGTGCGGACATAATTGATGTTGGAGCTGAAAGCTCAAGGCCCGGTTCATTGCCAATATCAAAGGAAGAGGAATTATCAAGGTTAGACCCGATAATCGATGATCTAGTCTCATTACCAGTAGCAATTTCAGTGGATACATACAAACCAGAAGTTGCAGAATTTGTTCTCGAAAAAGGTGCAAAGATCATAAATGATATTTACAGTCTTGGTAAAGAGGGCATGCTTGAAATAATTAAAAGATACAACGCAGGTATAATCTTAATGCATATGAAAGGAGATCCATCAAATATGCAGGAAAATCCTGTATATGTTAATGTTGTTTCTGAAATAATCAATTTTCTAAGGGAAAAGGCATATTATGCTATTGGAAACGGAATAAAAAGGGATCAGATAGCGATTGATCCAGGTATAGGATTTGGAAAAAAGCTTGAACATAATGTTGCAATATTAAGGGAGCTTCAATCTTTTAAATCTCTTGGATTTCCAATTGTAATAGGTGTTTCCAGGAAGAGGTTTATAGGTGATATATTAAATAAAAATGTGAATGAAAGATTGGTAGGGTCAATTTCTGCAGCTCTATATGCTGCATTTAATGGTGCGAAGGTATTAAGGGTACATGATGTTAAGGAAACAAAAGAGGCATTGGAAATATTAGAGGCAATAAAATGATGAAATGTCCTGTATGCTTTGCTTCTCAGGAAAGCATTCCCAATGAAAAGGTTCATGTATGCCCATACTGTGATTCAATTTTAATACCATATGAGAATGGATACAGAACAGTTGATCAATTTCCTTGGTGGATAAAGAAGAATTTTGACCTAGGCAATAAGGTAGGTATTGTCATCACGGAAAAAAGAATATTATTTTTTAGTTATGGAAAAAATTGGATTTTAAATGATAAATATGTTCTTGAAAACAATATTGAAAATAATGCAGAAAAAAATGAAAAAGTAACATACATTTATGGATCTATACCAATTTTTACCCTTCCAGGGCAAAGTATATCCATCGTTGAAAATGAAGGTATTAAAATTTACCATCAGAAGGGTTTAGCAATCTTTAATCCCATTTAAGAAATCTTCCACCTTTTTTCTGAATTCTTCAAGATCACTCTCATTAATTATGAAATGGTCAGCCAAAGCAATTACATTTCCCAAGCCCCATGAAAGTTCTCTCCTCTCTCTTTCAACAAATTCTTCCCATGTTCTTGCATCATCCTTCCTTTTCCTTTTCATAATTCTTTCAAACCTTACCTGTTCTGATGATAGAATTGCAGTCACAATGATCCTGTTTTTGAGATTTTGTTTAAAAAAGTCTATTTCCTCCTTATTTCTAATTCCGTCTATTATGCACTTTTCACTTTTTATTTTATCCAGAGTTCTTTTTGCCCATATATCCATGCCATGTTTTTTTCTTTCTTCATTCGCTATCTGGCCCACATTTTTATCATTTAATTCTAGGCCTAATGATTCCGTGTATTCCCTTACAACATCACCCATGCTCACTACTTGAATTCCCATCTCCTTAGCTTTTTTTATGAATTCTTCCTTTCCTGCCCCGGGCATTCCAACTAAAAGTATTATCATTTAAATTCATAATAAAAATGAAATATTTTATTCCTTTGTTTAAAAAATTTTATTTAATATTGAAAATATATAGAAAAGATTTAAATATTGTTATGATCATATATAGATAGGTGATAGCATGCCAGATAATAAGAAAATATTAATATTAGTGATATCTATTTTTTTGATAGGATTATCTTTTTCAGGCATGGCAAGAGGTGATACAACACAGACATTTGTGATACTCGTGCATGGATATTCAATAACGGGAACAGAGGGATCTGATCAATGGCAAATGGGCGTAAACATCTACCAGCAGCTCGTGGATTCTGGATATATTGTAGGTGTAGTTCAATACTATGGTGAATTCCAGGTAAGTTATAGCAACGGTTATGTATTTTCAGATCCAAACTTTTATGGCACTTCAAACACACCTATTGAAAATATTGCACAGGAACTTGCATATTCTATAGAAAATTTGGCTAATACATATGGAAATGTGAATCTTGATATTGTAGCCCACAGCATGGGCGGTCTTGTTACAGCATACATGCTTGAAAATTATGTGTTACCAGTTAACTTGGAGAATGTGATTTATATAGCATCACCATTCAACGGCTCACCATTCGCAAATATTGCATCTTATCTTGGATTGGATATTATGGTTGGATACCAGGTTGATGAAATGCTTTCAGGATCATCATTTTTGTCAAATCTCCAAAATAACTATCAGAATATTATAAATAATTATGGTAGCACTACATTCATTGTGTATCAGGGTACATATGATCCATGGTGGGGATATTTATTCTTTAACAGCGATAATGATGGCGTTGTGAGCATTAATTCTGCAACATCAACATATTATGATTATCTTTACACCTTTCCGAACGATGTGCATACACAATGGCTTGACCAATTCACAGCATACGGAATAAGCTATTTTGAAGATCAGAGCGTAGCGAATCAGATAATTTATAACCTTGGGGGTAACTATTGAATTAGCCTCCGGCAACAGGGGGAAATATTGATACTATGTCATTATCTTCAAGCTTTGTATTCAAGTTATCTAAATAAATTACATTCTTACCATTTTTTAATATTATTACACCTTTTTTAAAGTTCTCACCCGAAAAAATTGAATCATGGAATTCTTTACCATACTTTCCTTCTATTATTTCTAGAAGCTCACCCACTGTTTTTGCATTTATATTCTCTTCCTGAACGCCAGTAATTTTTCTCAGTGTTGCGAAGTATTTAACGATCATAAAAAAAATTAAAGATCGAGGGATTTTAATTTTTCCTTTGTTGGTCTTCCTTCTTCATCCCATCCTCTTGCTTTGTAATAATCCTTCAAAAGAATATCTAAAGGTAGAACACTTCCTTTGTTAGGACCATCTGGCATTGGCTCCTTAGTCAACCTTGGTGGTAATGAATCATCATTTTTTGTAAAGCCTGCGTTTAGATCATATATTCTTTCAAGGTTCCATATTCTCTCTCCGGCAAGCATTATTTCCTCTGTTGTGTAATTAAAACCAGTTACTGCATTCAATAGATCCTTATAATCATCAGCCCCAAGGGCAAAGGATGTAAATAGGCATAATCCTGAAGAATCAATAACTGCAGTGAGGTCCTGGAACATTTTTGTATATGCTCCTTTTCCCTCTATTTTCAATGGATCAAGCTTTTCTGGCAAACCAAGGATCTCAGGTGAAATCATGTAACCTCTCACATGGCAGCCTCCACGATTGCTCGTAGCATATTCAAGACCATGGCCATAGGCACCCCTTGGATCATATGCAGGAAGTTCCTGCTTTTTTGCACTCATTGAAAATTCAGGATGGCCGTATGAGCTTGCTAATCTATACGATCCCTCAGCAAGTTTATTGCCGAAACCCTTCCTGAATGCAATCAATTCAGGTGCTTTCACAAGAGCTTCAGCATTTCCAAATTTAAGCTTAATTCCATCCAATTCTGAATCCTTTATAAACCCCTTTTCATACAATTCCATTGCTGCTGCAAGTGTGCCACCAAAAGAAATTGTATCAAGGCCATATTTATCGCAGTAGTAGTTTGCCTCTATTACCTTCTCAAAATCCTTTATATCAAGGTCAGCGCTCATGGTCCATAGCGATTCATATTCAGGGCCTTCACTATCAAGGTCATCAAGTTTTGTTATTCTTCCACATGCAATTGGGCATGCGAAGCAGGCTTTGTTTTTTATCAAGTATTTTTCTGACATAGATTCACCGCTCAATTCATTGGCATGTTCCCACTGCCCAAATTGGAAGTTCTTTGTTGGATAGAGGCCCTGTGAATTTATTATGTTTACAAGTACAGCTGTACCGTATGTTGGCAGACCCTGAGCAGTTACAGAATTTTCTTTAATCTTTTTTAGCTTATCCTTTAAAACATTTGTAAAACCAGATTTATCTGCAATCTGTATTTTACCAGTTCCCCTCACTGCTATTGCCTTTAATTTTTTAGAGCCCATTACAGCCCCAACGCCTGTCCTTCCCGCAGCCCTGTGCTTATCATTTATTATTGCAGCAAACCTCACAAGGTTTTCACCTGCTGGACCTATACATGCTACTTCTATTTTATCATCACCAAGTTCCTTATGTATCATGTCTGTAGTTTCATGAGTATCCTTTCCCCAAAGATGTGACGCATCCCTGAGCTCCACCTTTCCATCCTTTATAAATAAATATACTGGTCTATTTGCCTTTCCTTCAACAATTACCATATCAAAACCAGCAAATTTTAGTTCAGGACCGAAAAAACCACCAGAATTGCTTCCAGCTATGGCGTTATTTAAATATCCTTTTGTCACTACCATATACCTGCTTGCAGAAGGTGAAGGTGTTCCTGTTAATGGGCCTGTTGCAAAAATAATGGCATTTTTTTCATCCAGAGGATCTATTTTTGCATCCTTTACAATATCCATGTAATACTTTGTTGCTAGACCTCTACCGCCAATATATTTTCTGGCATAATTTTCATTTAATGGTTCAATATTAATTTCTTCATCTGTAAGATTTACTCTCAAAATTTTACCTGTATATCCTCCTATCATTTTATTATCACCATATAATCTATGCTATAATAAGATATAAATATTATTATGCTTTATTAAACATAACAAAAAAATACGATACATTTTAATACATAATATAATTTCCATTATTATGGATCAAGTAGCTAAACCATTACAGATATTACAGAATGCATTAAATAAAAATGTATTAGTATGCGTTAAAGGTAATAAGGAATACAGGGGTATTTTAACAGGATACGATCAACACATGAATTTAGTTTTAAAAAATGCTGAAGAGTTTTCTGATAACCAATCTAAGGGAACTTATCCAATAGTTGTGGTTAGAGGAGATAATGTAATATATATTTCTCCATCATAAGAATGAGGTGAATTGAAATGGGATCTGGCACCCCAGCAATGGGTAAAAAAAATAAAAATAAAACTCATATAGTTTGTAGAAGATGTGGTCATAAAACATACAATGTAAGGGAAAAGAGGTGCTCACACTGTGGATTTCCCGCACCCAGAATACGCCATTATTCCTGGGCAAAGAAAAAATGATCACTGTGGTGTAGTAGGATTTGCAGGGAAATCAAATGTATCTCTATACCTCTACTATTCATTAAGGGCATTACAGCATAGGGGCCAGGAATCCGCAGGTATTGCTGTTTTTAACAATAAGATTGTTGTTACAAGGGGCATGGGGTTAGTAAATGAAGTATTTTCAGTGGACTCACTTAAAAAATTGAACTCTAATATAGGTATAGGCCATGTGAGATATTCAACTGCAGGATCTTCTACAATAAATAATGCTCAACCCTTCCTAATACATGGATCAATGGGAGATATGGCAATTGGCCATAATGGTGAAATATCAAATGCACAGGACCTTAAGGAATTTTTGGAAGCCCAGGGAATCTCATTCAACACTGAATCTGATAGTGAAGTAATCATTAGATTACTTTCCTATAATATAAGCAGGATAGGTAATATCATAGAGGGAATTAAGAAAACCATGTCCATGCTAATAGGATCTTATTCCCTTGTTTTAATGATTAACAATAGACTTTTTGCAATTAGAGATCCATATGCAATTAGGCCGTTAATTTTTGGTGAAGCAGATGGTATATATGGAGTGGCCTCAGAAAGTGTAGCATTCGATGCATTAAATGGTAAAATTATAAGGGATCTTAATCCAGGTGAAATTTTAGAAATAACTGAAAATGGCCCCATTTCTTATGGTAATACAACAGAAAAGCACACCGCCCATTGCATGTTTGAATATGTTTACTTTGCAAGGGCAGACAGCATCATTGATGGTAAATCAGTCTACGAGGTAAGAAAAGAACTTGGAAAAACACTGGCAAGGGAAAGTCCTGTGGATGCGGATATAGTTGTTCCAGTTCCAGATTCTGGAAGAACACACGCTCTCGGTTATGCAGAAGAATCAGGCATACCATTTGTGGAGGGTTTAATGAAGAATAGGTATGTGGATAGGACATTCATAATACCTGATCAGATGGGAAGGATTCAGGAAATACAATTGAAATTGAACCCTGTTAAGGAAGTTATAAACAATAAAAGAATAGTTTTAGTTGACGATAGCATAGTAAGGGGAAATACAATGAAAAAGATTGTTAACCTGCTCAAGGCCTCTGGAGCAAGGGAAGTGCATGTTAGAATAGGATCACCTCCCATAGTTGCACCATGCTATTTGGGAATAGACATGAAAACAAGAAGTGAATTCATAGCTTCAGGAAAGAGCATCGAAGAGATTAGAAAGATAATTAATGCAGATTCACTTGCTTATATTAGCATTGACGGTCTCATTAAAGCAATAGGGTTTCCAAAGGAAGACTTATGCCTTGGTTGCCTTACAGGCATATATCCAGTTAAAATTAAAGGTGAAAAATTTAGGGATCAGCATTCACTTGATAGTTTTTGAAAAATTCTTTTTTGCCTTCTCAATGAAATCTTTGTTTTCTGATCCTCTGTAATAATCGATCCTTGCAGCTATGGCTATTTTTCCTGCCAAAATTCTTGCCCTTTTTCCCCTTTCTTTTGAAGAATGAACAAAAGGATGTTTAAATATTATTCCATGCTTCGGTCCTGGGACATTCTTTTTTCTTGAAATATAAAATGCTTTTCCTGCACCAAGTATTTGTATTCTCCCAGCAGGTGAATTTGCAAGATTTTTAATACCATTTGAAAGTAGAATAAGTTCAGCGCCAAGAATCGGGCCAGCAATGCTCTCTAAGTTAGGGTACTTAATTTTCATGACAGTTTCAATATAATTTTCAATGCCCTTTTTCAATGATTCAAGGTTCTTGTAAATTTTAATCATTTCAGAAATTATATTTTTATCATTATCCTCCATATTTAAATCATTCTCCAATATCTTTTTTAGATATTTATCTTCCTGATACAAAAATTTTGAATAGGGATCAAATACTTCATACCAGTCCTGCAAATGATTTTTATAATCGTTTATGATCTTTTCCAAAGAATGGTAAAACTTCACAGATTCCATAATCTTAAGCTCACTCTTATCAAATGAATTCAATAAATACTTTCCATAATTAATTAGAATTTTCTGGAATTTATCATCCATAATAGAAGTTTTTAATTCTATATCAGGTCCGTATTCATTTAAAAATTCACCTAAAAATGAAAAATCACCATTTCTTAAATTCTGAAAAATTTCTATTAATTTTTCCTCATTTTCAGGAAATTTTAAAATTTCAGATTTTCCATCTTTTATGCCTATTGCCCTATTCCAGTATATTTCAATCATACATTAAAAGCAATGATCTTAAAGATATGAAATTTTTCATGGATTTTTCCATACCTTTGGATATTTGCCCTTTTCCATTAAAACACTCAACATTTTTGCAATAGGTTCTTTACCCTCCTCTGGAAATTTAACTATTTTTGCAACAGCAATCAATTCATTATTTCTAGAGAAAATTGAAACAAGGTCATTGTTTTTCATTTTTCCTTCAACATGATCTATACCGTTCTTGTAAAGAGGCGCACCATTTGCAAGAGCTTCAACTGCAGTGTCCTTAACAATTATCTTTGGTAAAAATGAAACAATTTCATCACCAGGTCTTAATATCTTTAAAATATATTTTTCATTCCCTTCCTTGTAAAATTCTATTGCATCTTTAATATCCTGAAGTGTGTATGAATCATATTCAGAATAAGGGCCCGTTCTTGTCCTTCTTAGTTCAACCATGTTTCCACCAGTTCCTATTGCATCTCCAATGTCTACGCATAAGGTCCTTATGTATGTTCCAGATTCTGTGGAAGCCCTAAATAATATTTCTCTACCCTCAATTTCCAGAATTTCAAGAGAATGTACTGTTCTAATTCTTTGCTTTCTTGAGACAGCTGCCCTTACAGGTACTGTCTGGTATATCTGGCCTTGAAATTCAGAGAAAACCTTTCTTATTCTTTCCTCATCAGCATTAGCGTGAAGGTACATTAAAGCAACATATTCCTTATCCTGAAGATGTAAAATATTTATTATCTTCGTTGCCTTGTTAAGGCCTACAGGTAGAACCCCTGTTACATGTGGATCTAGCGTTCCTGCATGGCCCACCTTTTCTACTTGAAACATGTCCCTTACCCATGCACTCACCTGGTGGCTGGTAGGCCCGTATGGCTTATCCACCAAAACGAAACCAAACCTTTTTCTTTTTTCTATTTCGTCCATTTATTTACACTTTCCATTATCTTATCAACTATTGATTCTGGTGTTAGATTATCTGTATCCAATACAAGATCATATATGGAAAGGTCTCTGAAATCTATGCCATATATTTTTTTGTATCTATTAATTTCACTCTCTTCCCTCAATATTAGATTTTGCATTGATGTTTTTTCCCTTTTATTTATTCTTTCTAACCTTTTATCTCTACTAGCATTTAAAAATATTTTAAAAGCATCTATGCCATTCTTTTTTGCAAACCAGGCCGCAAGCCTTGAATCTATTACAAGATTTTCATCTCTTTTCATAATTTCAAGTATCCTCTCATCTATCTTTTTATCAAATGAATAGTCCTTTTCTGCCAGTTTAGAAAAATCTTCAACAGTCATGTTATGCTCCTTTGCCATGGATCTGAATATATCCCCGCTTGAAATTAAAGGATAATTCAATTTTTGTGAAACAATCCTCGCAACTGTCGTTTTTCCAGATCCTGGTGGACCGCTTATAATTATGATCATACTTTAACCTTTAATTTCCTGCAGCCTTTTTCTAAATTCATAAAGTTTGAATAGATAGGTTATAAAATAGCCCAATGGAAATGTAAAGAATGTGTAAAGTATTAACCAGTATGGAAACATGGATATGCCACCTGTAATATCTATACCACTTGGCCATGTCCAAGGCATTGCAAATACTCTCAAGGCACTCGGAATTGAATCAAGAAAGTAGTACAGCCAGGAGAATATGGCAATAACAATTATAAGGGTAACAACCATCGGTTTCATTTGATCCTGTGATATTTTCATCTGATCCATCATGAGTTTTGACTGAACTTTCTGGTATTTCTGTATTTTGCCCATATCCCTGTTCCTGTATGCATCTCTTATCTTTCTTGAAATGTACCTTGCCTTTTCCTGAACCCTTGCAACTTCGTACCAGTTTACAAAATAATGCCTTGCATACATATTTATTATTGTGAGTAAAAGACCCGCAAATATCATTGTAAGTACAGGAAATTTGCCTCCAAATCCTAGCAGGGGTGTGAAAACAAAACCTACACCTGTGGCTAGCGTATTCCTGAAATCTGGAAAGATGAATATCATCAAAATTACCATTAAAAAAATGAAATAAAGGCTTGTCATCGAGCCTGCAGGATTTGCCTGTTTTTGTTCAGCCATTTTTTATCATCCTGGATAGTAATTCTACAGCTTCATTAACTTTTCCTTCTTCATTTTTTATTATAACAACCGTAGCACCGGTGATTACTGAGCAGGCTGCTGCAAAATATCTATTCATGTTCTGATGCATTTCAATGCCCTTTGATCCTTCATCATCCCTGTACCTTGTTGAATCTTTTTTTCTCCTGTTCTCTATGTTCTCAGGATCAGCTTCTATCAATACAAGCATTGATGGCCTTATTGCCATCAATACCCATTCAGGCAGTCCGGGAAGAAAGCCAGATGGTGTTTTTATGCTCATATGAGTGTCAATAATAATGTTATCTAGAGTTCCTAGGTACTCTCCTGCCATTTTTTGCAATTCTCTCTGTTTCTCAGAGGGCAATTTCCTTATCTCATCCCTATTCTTTATACCTAATTCCTTTGCCTTTTCAAGCATTATGTCCCCGAAGTTCACCACCCTATAGTTTAAATTTTCACACACACCATTCATTATTGTGGATTTACCCACTCCAGGAACACCAGTTACTATAATTTTCATATTCATCCCTCGAAGAATTGCCTTATTACAGGATGCATTTCCATTAACTGCTCCCTACCCATTGCCTCGTAGAATTGTATTACTATACCTACAGTAAGCAAAACGCCTGTACCAGTGGTATTGCCTACAGTACCTATGAGGCCTGCAAATGCAGCCAAAGCTCCTACTGCAGCACCGCTGAATGTTGTAATTGGAGGAATGTATTTATTGAGGACACTCTCTATTACTTTTGGTTCTCTCCTAAAACCAGGAATCTGCATACCACTGCTCAAAATCTGCTTTGCAACAGATTCAGCATTCATGTTGGTTGTTTCAATCCAGAATTTTGCAAATAGAACGCTCATTCCTATCATAAAAAATGTAAAGGCTAATACATGAATAACAAATTGTAGTTCCGAATGACCTAGAAATGCTGAAGAATATGTAGAAGGTTCCATCAATGGAAGAAGCCATTGGCCAAGACCATTAATGTTGCTTAAATAATAAGCTAAACCACCTATGGGTGTGGAAGTCTGTATTCCGTACAATGCCGCCTGCGTAGAGTTTGGATAAACACCAAACCATGGGTCATGACCTAGGATTGGAACATGCGCCAAAGCTGGATTTGTCCAGAATATTAGCGACCACATGGTAATGTTTGCCATTAAAGCAGATGTTAATATTACAGGTATGTTTGATGCGTACAACAATTTAATAGGATATCTTCCCCTGGCACCTCTTACCCTTTCATGTGCAAGAGGAAGCTCAATTTTTGTACTCTCAGTCCAAGCAACAAGGAAGAAAACTATCAAAGTACCTATTAAAGCAACAATGCCATTTGGCATTCCAAATAAAACTGTCTCAATCCTTCCATTGTAAAGGTCTGCTGCAGAAAAATGCGTTAAAAGATAATATGTTCTTGGTATCGTTCCACTAGGTGGATTCAAAACTGATACAGGTTGAGTTGGCGTACCGGGTATCCAGTTAATTGTACCAGTTATCAATGCCTGCGATACACCTGCTGCAATGAATAAAGAAACTCCAGATCCAATGCCCCATTTACTCACAAGTTCATCCATCATAAAGAGCAAATATGAACCGAAGAATAACTGAAGAACAATAAACGTATCAGCAAGGAAAGTTCCATGCCCCGGCCAAACACCATTTAACATTGAAACGAATGATGAATCCGGTGTTAAATATCCAAATACCTGTGGAATTGCTTCCACAAATATCATTATAATTACAAGGAGTTTCTGAACCCCCTGGTAAAGGGACCTGTCCTCTTCATTGCCAAGATCCAGGTTAAGTAATTTCGCACCAACAAATAGTTGCATTATGATACTTGCAGTAACTATAGGCCCTATTCCCAAGTCAAGAATAGATCCTTCAGCTCCAGCCATTATTGCCCTGAAAGATGAGAATACATCCACCATGTTTGTTGTGTTCAGGCCATAAATGTATATATTTGTCATAACGAAGTAAAGAACAAGGATCAAACCTGTCCAGAATAATTTCTCCCTGAACCTAACATGCCTTTGAGGTTTCCTTATTACTGGAAGCCTTTCCACTAGAGGCAATAAACCGTACAACTTACTTTTTTTCGATCCTCTGTAGGAAGCAACAAGATATATTAAATAGAATAACGGCCCTACGAGTAGAATAAATATGAGAGTATCTATCCAATCCTTAATTAGGCCATTCCAAAAGGCCTGTATTGATAATACAGCGCCTGCTTGGTAAGCCTTGTAGGCATAAATGGTGAATAAAAAAATTATAAATAATACTATCCCTACTGACCTGTTCCTTGGAATTTCCTCATCTTCAGGCATTAAGTTCTACCCCACCGCCTGCTTCCTCTAGTTTTTTCTTTGCAATCTTTGATGCTTTAGCAACTTTGACAACCATTTTTTCTGAAACTTTTCCATCCCCAAGAAGCTTTGTTATATTGGCTTGAGATAAATCAACATACCATAGATCATTTTCTTTCTTGGCTATGCCCATATCAGCAAAGAATTGAAGATTCTCTTGCAAATCTACCAGATTAATTGGCACATCATCTCTTGAAGGATGGTGACTTGTGAAACCATGCCTGCCCCAGTGATCCCTGTAATATTTGTTCAGCCATATCCATTTATGTTTTCCAAGTCCAGCAAAGCCTTTGCCACCCTTCAGGCCATGACCTCTCCTTCCTTTCATGCCATGGCCATGCCTTCTATATCCTCTGAATTTTCTTCCTCTGCTGTAAGACATTTAAATCACCATCATTCTTTTTATTAATTTATTAATTTCCTTTTGCCTATAACCCAAATCCCCATTCTCCTTAACAGATCTTTTTGTATTTTTATAACCACCACGTGGAGGATTTAGTCTAAATATGGGTTTTATATCCGGAAGCTTAGAATAATTTACTTTCTTTTCAAGTATAGCATTTGCAAGATCTTCAAATGTTTCGAAATTTATTTTTTTAAGGTATTCAGCATCAATGGGTCTGTTTCCCATCAATCTACCTCTTTTTTTAAGCAATTCCACAAGCGTTTCCTTGTCTATTTCTCCCCAAGTTATATAATCCTTGGCCTTTTTTAACATTCCTTCTATATATTTATTTTTAGGAAGCAATACCAAATGGTTTACCCTTGTTAACCTTAGATATTTTAAAGTCATTGCAACATCCTTGTTTACGCCTGCCCTGCCCCTAATCCTGATCGCTGCGTACATTCGTTCCACCTCCTTTGTATATTGCAAGATTTAAAGTTATTTTTTCATTGAGCTTAACAACAGCTGTTTCCTTTAGGGCGTTATATGTTGCAATAGCATAATTCACCGTAGTTTTTGTATGCCCCTCTGTGAAGCCCCAGGCATCTTGAATGCCCGCCAACCTAAGAACATCTTTTGCCACATCTCCAACAGCGAGACCTACGCCCCTAGGTGCAGGTTTCAATATTACCCTTACAGATCCTGAAGATCCCTCTACCTTGAATGGCAATGAGTGTGGTCTGTTGCATCCGCATTCCCAGGAACCGCAGCCTCTCTTAATTTCAATCATATTCAATTTTGCATTGTCAATTGCCTTCTTTATAATAGGGCCTACTTCTTTTCCCTTTGCCCTTCCAATGCCAACAAAACCATCCTTGTTTCCTATTACAACTGTTACAGCAAATTTTGTTCTTCTTCCTGAATCAGTCATCCTCTGTACCATTTTGATGTCAACTACCTTCTCTTCAAGATTTGGTAAAAGGATATCCACTATCTCAGGCTCTTTTAATGGAAGCCTTGAAGCCAATGCTTCAGACATGCTTGTAATTTTACCCTCAAGAACAAGCTTTCCAAGCTTTGTTTTAGGTGTCCAGTTTTGAACTTCAGCCATGATCATACCTCCATCTTAGATTTAATTTCATCCATTTTGGATTCAATCTCTTCATGCAAATGCTTACCTTTTATTCTGTCCTCATCAGGTAGAATGTCTTCATTAAAAGGAATTTCTAAACCTGCATCCACAAGGCCCTTTAATGCAGCAAATACCCTGCCACCCTTTGTTGGTCTCTGCATGCCTATATCGAGCACAGCATTATCTATTTTATTTTTTATAGCTCTCTTTCCTGCTAAATATCCAGTTAGATAGGCAGCAGGTACAGTTTTAGTTGAAAATTCCCAACCCATTTTCTTTAGCTCTCTTGAATTTGCGCTTGCTATTATCTGGTCACCTTTTTCATTGTATAGTGCAATTTGAACTATTATATTGTTGGATGTTTTTCTAACAATAGCCCTTGGGCTACCTGACTTAAGCAAATTTAGCCTTTTTCTATAATCAGTTTTATTTTCCCTTCTTCTTCTGAATTTAACATGATATCTTGGACCTGAACTCATATCACTTCACCACTTCCTTTAAATGTATTAGGAGGTGAGCTCTGTTCTTGAACATGCCACCTTTAGCATACCTGTAATATTTTCTGTACGTTTTTTTATCTATTTTTCCATCCTTTTTGAGGTTTCTCAATTCCCTTCTTATGGCTCTTATTGTTTTTACCCATCTTCTTTTTCTTGGCAACCTTGCATATTTTGTGCCTTTTCTAGATCCCTGGCCATTCCTTAATCCCTTCTTTTTCTGAGCCATATTCTTTCTTATCCTTGACCTTGAGTTGCCCTTTTTGGGTAATTTTTTAATCAAACCCCTTTTTATTAAATTTCTAACATCGTCCCTTGTAATGGCCTCTGAAACATCATCTAATGCTTTTGGATCTATGTATATTCTTGAAACGCCACATTTCAATATTTTTGCGGCAAGATTCTTTTGAAATGAAACATCCATAACCTATTGCACCTCCCTGTAATTCAAAACCTTTAAGCCCAGTTCTCTTGCCCTGTTGTAAATCTCTTCTTTCTTTTTCCTTCCAACAGAAGATGCAATCCTTACAGCATCATTTTCAGGATTAAGTGATTCAAGCTCCTTAATATTATGAACAAGTACATCCCTATAACCTGAAGGGTGAAGATACCTTACAGCCTTAGGTCCCCTGTAGCCTGAATCTACAATAGGAGGCCTGTAACCACGGTGTTCCCTCATTTTAGAATGTTTACCCTTTGGTTTTCTCCAAGCATCGCCTAGCTTTTTATACCTGAACCATTCCTGTCTTCTGAATAGTGGCCTTCTTCTTGAAAGGTCGAGCTTCATTTTAAACTGTTTTAACATTGATGGATCCATTTTCCTCATCATTCATCACCCTTACTGATTATGTAAATACCATCCTGAAAAACCCTAGGGTCATAATTTTTAATTTTTGTAGCCCTCTCTATATTTGCTGCAGTCTGGCCTACCTCTTCTATATTTATTCCAGTTACGGTCACAATATCATTTTTCACTTCAACCTTAACATCTCCAAAGATCTCTGCCTTCCTGGGTGTTTTTTCTCCTAGGAAATTTTCTATTATTACCTCTTTTCCTTTTATGTTTACTTTCATCGGGAAGTGAGCATAAACTATTTTCAATTTGTATACATACCCTTCCTGGACACCTTTAATCATATTTCTTATATGTGCATTCCAGGTACCTGCCAGTGCAAGGTCTTTCCTATCGGGGAGAGAAACATTAATAATGATTTTGTTACCTTCCAAAGACATATGAACACGATCATCAAGGAATGTCCTTTTTAATTGACCCTTAGGTCCTCTTATTGTAAGGAGTCCATTAACTAGGGTTGCACTAACGCCTTGGGGAAGATCTATTTTATATTCCAATGTTTCAGTTATGGTCATTTTTTATCACCTCAATATACATAAGCGACAAGCTTTCCCCCCAAGCCATTTTTCTTTGCTTCTGAATGCGTCATAAGGCCTCTATTTGTTGAAATAATTATTATACCAAAATCTTGAGCAGGAAGATACCTTGATTCAAATTTTTCAATATCTTCCCTTTTAACTGAAAATCTAGGTTTTATGGAACCACAGCTATTTATTGCAGGCTGGAGCTTTACCTTGAAATAGCCCCCCTTCATGTTATCCACATATTCGAATTCTTTAATGTAATTATAATCTTGCATTATTTTTAGTATTCTACCTATTAACTTGCTTGCAGGTCTAATCTCTACCTCAAGCTTTCCAGTTTTTACCGAATTTTTTATTATGCTCAATGCATCACTGAGCGGATCATTTTGCATTTATTCATCACCTCAGGAATATTTTTTGAAACCAATATCATTAGCAACTTCTCTGAAGCATTGCCTGCAAAGGTGCAGGCCATATCTTCTTACTATGCCTCTCTTTCTTCCACATCTTTCACAGCCTTCAACTCTACCGTATTTTTTCTTTGGTCTTAGCTTTGGTTGTGCCATTTACTTCACCTCCAGAATTTCTATGCCAAAATTCTTTTTCATAAATTCAATTACCTCTTCTCTTTTTATTCTGTGCCTTTGTGGTATTTTTTTGAAGCCTATCTCTCTCTCCTGAACTCTCTGCCCTCCCTTTCTTTTGAATTTTACATTAACATCGAAGCCAAAGATGCCTATTTCTGGATCGTACTTTATATTTGGGAAACTTGTATAATCCCTTATGCCAAAACTCAAATTTCCATTAACATCAAATGAGTATTGGGGCAATTTTGAATTTTTAACCCAAAGGGCCTTCTTAAGGAATTCCTCAGCATCCTTCTTCCTAAGGGTAACCTTCGTGCCAATTGGTTGCCTTTTCCTTATGTTAAAATCCCTTATGGTAGTCTTTGCTATTGTTTCAACAGGCTTCCTTCCTGTGAGTATTTCAATTACTTTTTCAGCTTTCTTCAACTTTTCTCCGCCCTCTCCTACTCCAATATTTATGACTACCTTATCTATAACAATTTCCCTCATGGGGTTTTCACTGTTCATTTAAGTTCACCTCCGGAAGCTGGATTAAAGGTTTTATTACACCTACTGGAAATACATAACCCTTTTCTGTTTCAAATCCCTCTTTGAATTTAACCATATTTGGTGTAACTGCATTTACTATTTTGTAAGATTCAATTTTAGCTATTTTACCAACGTTCTTTCCACCTGTAATGAATGCAAAATTGTTTTCAGAAAGGGGTATGTGGTCTATTACCTTACCCGTGGAAAGATCTATTTTGAGTGAATCACCAGTATTGTAAATTTTCTCATTCAATATAATATTCCTTCCGTCATCAAGGTTGTACTGAAACTTCTTTCCCTTAAGAATCTGAATGTTCTCTATTCTTGATAATTTCCATGAAGCATCTTCACGTGGAATTTCAACAAGCCTAAGTTTTCCCTTTGTATCATAGAGGACCCTGTAATGTTTGTTCAAGTCCTCTATGGAAATTACATCCATAAAGCTAATTGGAAATTTATGATCTGTAACAACTCTACCGTTTACCTTGATTTTTCTCTGAGAAAGTATCTTTTTAACTTCCCAGAGCGTGTCTGAATAACCAAGGTAATCCCTTAATATTAGTGCCAACGCCAAACTATCATCATTTGAGTGTGGGCCAGCCCTTGGTTTTACTGAGAATTTATGCTCCTTTCTATGGATTTGCGTTACCTTGCTCAGGTTTAATCTCTTCAGATGTTTGCTCAACTTTCTCACCTTCCTCTTCTATTACCTTATTTTTTATTTTAGCTATATTCCTAATTTTTTCCAGCCTTACCTTATCAGATAGATCAAGTTTTGTGATCATAACATTTGAAGCATCTATCCATCTGGGTACCTGCTTCTTATCCGCCTTGTTTATTAATACACCTTCAATACTTATTTTCATTTTTTTAAGATCAACATTTGAAACTTTACCTTCAAACCCTTTGTAAAGGCCGCGCATAACCTTTACAGTATCTCCTTTCCTCACCTGCAGTGATCTTACTCCATACCTATTATAGAGATCCTTGCTTAAATGTGAGGAAATTATCTTTCTCCTTACATGCTTTGGAGCATTGTAAAGAGATTTTCTTACCTTTGTTGGTTTAACCATTTTATTCACCTCAAATTATGGAAGAAGCTATTGCAGCTATCCTTGGCCACCTTTCTGCAGCTTCCTTTGCAACTGGTCCTTTAATCTCAGTACCTTTTGTTTCACCTGTTTCTGTAACTATAACTGCTGCATTGTCTTCAAAGAAAACCATTGTTCCATCTGGTCTTCTGAATGGTCTTCTCTGCCTTATTATTACTGCCCTCATTACCTTCTTCCTGGTATCCGGTGTACCTCTTTTTACGCTTACTACAACAACATCGCCTACGCCTGCGGCAGGCTGCCTTTTCTTGGTGCTGTGGTATGCAAGAACTGTTATTATTTCAACTACCTTTGCACCAGTATTGTCAGCGCAATCTATTTCAGCACCCGTTGGCAGACCCCTTGTCTGTCTTCCAGCCAGAGCTTTCATTCTTCAGCACCTCCTAAGTTTTCGACGACTACGAATGAGACAGTTTTTGAAATTGGCCTGCATTCCATGAATCTTATCTTGTCCCCCTCTTTTACTTTGATGCAGTCTGGAACATGAACATGATATTTGCTCATTCTCTTCTCATATCTTTCATATTTTTTATTATAGTACAAATAATCCCTTCTTACTACAACTGTCCTTACCATTTTAGCACTGACCACTTTTCCCTCTATTATTTGACCCCTTACCTTCAATTCACCGTGGAAGGGGCAGTTGCGATCATTACATTCCGCTTCAGGTGCTTTAACATCAATTCCAATATTTTTCATTTTGAATCACCTTCTTGAAATCCTATCAATGGGTCTAAATTTTATCTCTTTACCGTAAACTATTTTACCATCGACAAGCATATTTATTGAATCCTTTGCTACCTTTATTTCCCTTTTGCCTTTTATTATGATCATATTTTTTGTTTCATCCATCACTTTTCCCTTAGCACCAACCAGTTGAGGATTTGAAGATTCTATTATTTCAATTTCCTTTCCAATTAAATTGACCCATGTCATAGATTAACACCTTTTTCTTTCAGGACAGTTTTAAGCCTTGCGATCTGTCTTCTCAGGGACTTTACTCTTCCTGGATTATGGGGTGCTCCTCCCATGGAAGATAAACCCCTCTCATTTAAAAGTTCAGAACCAAGCTCGTCCAGCTTTTTTATAAGTTCTTCATTGCTCATTGTCCTCAGTTGTTTTGCCTTTAGTTCCTTCATTTACAACATCCTCCTTAGGTTCAACTATTCCCACTTCATCAGGCAATTTTGCATCTGGTGGTAAAATTTTTACAGTAACACCTATTATTCCAGGTTTAGTTTTAGCCACGGCATAACCAACCCTTACAAGTTCCTTTGGCTTACCAGAGTATTTAATTTTACCTGCAGTTATCTTTTCTCTCTTTGCCCTGTCCCCACCTAGTTTTCCGCTTATAATTATCTGGGCACCCTTTGCTCCAGAATCCAAAATTCTTTTTAACGTTGAATGAGCTGCTCTTCTAAAATGCCATCCAGATTCAAGCGCAACTGCAAGTTTCTTTGCCATAATATTTGCATTCAAATTTGGATTTGGATCATCTTTTACTTCAATCTGTGGATTATCAATACCAAATTTTGTAGTCATCAAATCTGTAAGGTCCTTTATTTTTGACCCTTTCTTACCTATTATTAAGCCAGGTTTTTCAACTTGCAAAATAATTCTAGTACCCATAGGTGTTCTTTGAATATCTAAGCCTCCAAAACCTGCACTATCTGAGAATTTTTTAATGTATTCCTTTAAGAGTAACCTTTTTACATTTTCCTGTACAAACTTTTTCTCATCCATGTTTATGCCTCCTTAACTATTATTTCAAAATGCACCCTTTCCTTGTAGAATGGAGTGCTTCTTCCCTGGGCTCTTGGTATGTGCTTTTTTACAGTTATTCCTTTTTTAACAAGAATTGAATGAATGACCAAATTATCAACATCAAGGTCCTGGTTTTCAGCATTTGCTTCAACATTTGCAATTAGTTCAAGAATATATTTGGAAACTTTAACAGGGTACCTGCCAGGCCCCATACCTTTTCTATGGGATACAGAATCAAGATGGTTTTTAAAAGGAATTGCAGCCTTCTTTTCAACTACCTTTTCAAGATATTCCTTTGCATCTTGAAGTTTCATTCCTCTCAAGAACCTGCAGACTTCAATTGAATCTTTAACAGATACAGGTACATCTACAAGCCTTGCCTTTGCATGTTTTTTAGGAAGATCCTGAACAGTATATTTCATCATATTTTATCCCTCACTTCAACGGCACATATTTGGATGACCTGGTAGCTCCTACACCAGGGCTTGAGTGCTTAACCTCTTTTCTAGTTAGAACAAATTCACCTAAATAATGGCCAATCATTTCTGGTTTAATTTCAAATTCCTGGAATTCTTTACCATTATGAAGCTGAACTTTCTTACCAACAAACTGTGGTAAGATTACCATGTCCCTGACGTGAGTCTTTACTACCTCCACATCAGGATCGGATAATTCTTCAAATACCTTTGTCTGCTCACTATTCCATTCCCTTTTTAATGATCTTCTTACCCTTGAAGGCATTATTGGAATTAATTCATCTAACTTCATATTCATTAGTTCATCTAAAGAATATCCTCTGTAGGTGAACTCCTTTGCCCTTTCCAAGGCCAATTTCTGTGATTTCCTTCTTTTTCTTCTTGCACTTTTTTCTGATGTTACCATCTTTTTTGCCATTCAAATCACCTCTTCTTTCTCTTAGGAGCAAACCTTCCTACTTTTCTTCCTGGCGGTGCATTCTTTGATACTGTGCTTGGCCTTCCTATATGCTGATGGTTTCCACCACCATGTGGATGGTTCACAGCATTCATCGCAACGCCTCTAACTGTGTACGGCTTTTTAGCCCTGCTCTGCAATGCGTGAATCTTATTTCCGGCCTTTAGGAATGGTTTATCCGTTCTACCAGATCCAGATACAACACCTATAACGGCTCTGCACCTTGGATCTATTAATTTAAATTTACCTGATGGAAGCTGAACAGTTGCCATTTCTCCATGTGATACTATTGTTGCATATGTTCCAGCTGCCCTTACAAGCTTGCCACCATCCTTTGGCTGCAATTCTATATTGTGAATAGGTATACCTTCTGGTATACTACCCAATGGTAAAATATTTCCATCCTTAATGGGTGCATTAGGGCCAATATCTATTTTTTCACCAATTGTCAATCCTGACGGTGCAAGCATGTAATAATAATCTTCGCCTATTTTTACTACTGCCACTGGAGAAGTATGGCTTGGATCATTCATAATATCCAAAATAATACCTTCTCCATTCTCTATCTTAGGATGTATTATATCCGCTACATATCTATGGGATGGAGCCCTGTAAACAGCTGTACCCGACCCGCGCCTTCTTGATCTAATCCTCTTTCCCATTTTTATTCACCTCAGAATACTCCCATTCTAGTTGCAATTTCATCAGCACTATATCCTTGCTTCAACTTTACCAATGCTTTTTTACCTTCCTTCGTATATACAATATTAATATTCTCTACCTTTACATTGAATATTTTTTCAATTGCCCATTTTATTTCCTTTTTTGTTGCATTTCTGTGTACTATAAATGTTAATTTATTCTCCTTTTCAATCATGAACATTGCTTTTTCTGTTATGTAAGGTTTTACAATTATATCATATTCATTCATAGTATCCACCCTCTTACTTCTTCTAAAGCATTTTCAGAAAATACAGTCAACCTTCCAGGATTTGCTCCAGGGGCTAAGATTTCCGTATTAATTTCATTTGGAGTAATAACCTCAACGCCTGGCAGATTCTTGAATGATTTCTCTACCTTTTCCTTATTTTTTACAACTATTAGAATGCTCTTAGGAGTGTAATATTTCCTTCCCCTGAGCTTTCCCTTGCCTGCCCTAATTTTTGTGCCATTTTTTGCCCTTTTAATATCGCCGTCTAAACCAAGTTTTTCAATGAACTTAAGTGCGTCTTCCAAATTGTCAATACTTTCCAGGGCATTTTCAACAACAACAGGTAATGTTAAATCATTCTTGAATACATGGCCCCTATTCTTTACCATTTCTTTGTTTGATGTCATGGATAATGCTGATAACTTTGAAAGAAGCTTCTCTTTTTTGTTTATTTTTCTGTACCAGATGCGCTGTGTCGTAGGAGCGAAGGCTGTTCTACCTCCTACCATGTTATTCATTATTACACCTCTATCCCCATCTGGGCGCCTCATTACCCTTGCCCTTCCATGGTTCGGGCCCCAGTTATGGCCTACCCTCCTTAGACCTGCAGTTGGGGAAACACCATACGGTTGCCTTGAATTTGATTGGAATGCATGAATTACCTTTTTTATAATATCAGGTCTGTATGGATATTCAAATGCTTTTGGGAGATTTATTTGGGATTTTACATTTCCTTCAAGATCATACAAATTTACCTTCATTTTTTATACCCCCTGCTTCGAATTTCTAGAAACATAAACAAGCTTTATTTCATTCTCTTCAATGTTAACATCTGTAGGTCTTATTGGATCCCTGAACCTGATCAATCTTTTTGTTGTACCAGGTATTGATCCATGCACAAGGATGTATGGATTTCTTACAAGGCCGTAATTAAGAAAGCCACCCTCAGGATTAACATCCTCTTTAGGTTTGTTATTTTCAACGTTCACAAATTTAATAATTCTTTTATTATATTCCGTTCTTTGCTGATTTCCCAACTGGCCAGCCATGGGTACAGTAAACATTATCCAGTTAGGATGCCATGGGCCCAGTGTTCCTATCATCCTCCTGTGCTTTCTATTTTTTCTTGGAAGAAGCTTTACACCAAACCTTTTTATATGTCCTTGAAAGCCCTTTCCCTTTGTTACCGCTATAACATCAACAAGCTTACCTGGTGAAGAAAAATCCTTAAAAGTTATTTCTTTACCAAGTTTTCCAAGGGCATAATCAATGCGCTGTTCTATAGTACCACCACCAACTCTCATTTCCATGATTTCAGGTTTCTTCTTTGGAACACCTGTTACCTTGGAAGGCTTAGTATAAACTATCAATCTAACTTCGTCAATATCAGATTTATTGAGCTTTTCAATTTTTTCTTTTTGATCTTTTTTTGGTATTGATATAATTCTTGAAAGCTCCTTTTCAAGGTTATTTGACCATATTTCACTATAGACCTGAAGGCCGTATGTACTCTTCCTGTAGAACCTTATACCGGCCACGCCAAGTGGTGGTACCTCAACAACCGTTACAGGTATGCTTATTTCTTGACCAGCTGTTTCACTCTTTTTTCTCCAATCTACCATTAAAACATGTGTCATTCCAACTTTGTAACCAGCAAAACCTTGTACTTTAGGTCCTTCATCTATTTCCGGCCAGCTGTCCACATGTGGTACCAAACTTTTAGCTCTTCTCCTTGGATAATAGGCCATAGAGCCATGCCTCGAATGATGCGGTGTCGCCATATTTTTTTCCTCCAGTTTTTATTTCTTTCTCCTACCCGTGACACTTACTTAGTGCCCAAAAGCAAGTTCAGGCACTGAGAACGGGATCCATCATGGATTTTCCCTCTGTGTCTGGGTAAGATACTCCTTAAGGTAAAAAACAAGAATTCAGACATATATAAAAATGTTACCTTTTTATATTGTAAAAGCACAGATTTTTATACTATTATAATATATGATAATCTATGGGGAATGAAAATTTATCTCCATTGGAAAAATTGGAACTTTTGTTACCAGGGTTCAAGTTTTACAAATCAATGGATCTTATTAGGCAAGATGATGCTCTAGTTAGGTATGCATTAAAAAATAATTTGGAAAAATTGAGAGAGCTCATAGAACTTAAGGAGGAGGAAATTGCATCGAAGAATCCTATGGATGATAGAATACATGGATATGAATCATTACTTGTTTTATTAAGATCTTTTATACAGGAAATATTTGCAGCACAAAGTGGAATGTATATAATCTATTCAAGGTACAAAATAGATGAAAATGATCTTAAAAATATATTAAACCATGATTATTCATTAATATCAAATTCAAAGGATATATTGAATAACTTTAATAGGATGGATATTGAAAGTATAATTGAAAATATAAGAAATCTTAGAAAGACATTTTTAGAAAGGGAAAAATATTTTAACCCAGAAAATATTAGATAAATAAGGAGGTAAAAATGGCAACTTCTGTAGTTTTTAGAACAGTCGTTAGAACTCTACTTGAAAATGGCCAGGATGTTATGGCTCCAGGAGTTATGGTATGGCGTGATCATAACGTGGATATCAGAACAAGATCAAGATTAATTGTTGAATCTAATCAAAAGGCCATTGTTAGAATACAGGGGCAAATTACACAGGTTTTTGAACCAGGATTTTATGATTTGAGTACTCCAAACACTCCTGTTGCTAATTTCTTCTCTAGGCTGGGATACGGAGGTAATGTTCCTTGGACTGTGGAAGCAATATTCTTTTCACTTTCTAGGTTCGAGGCAAGAACAAATGGTGTTTCTCAGACATCAGAATTAATTCCTCTAATATATCAGGTGGCATACTATTTCCAGATCACTGACCCTGTTAAATTAATACAGGCAGTCCAGCTTAACGGGGCCTTTTATACAGTAAATGATCTTTCAGTTTATGTATCACCCATTATAGATCAGGCAGTGTCACAGGTATTGAATGCAGTATCAATAAAAGATTTGTATTCAAACCTGCAGAAAATAAGTGAAAGTGTATCTGCATCTCTTAGAAGCATTCTGAATGAATTAGGTATAAATTTGATAATAAGCAGGGTCATTAGAATTGAACCTGAAGATGAAACAATGAGAAGGATAGTTCAATTAACAGGCATGGGCATAGATATGAATACAGCAATAAGGGCTAGATTATCAGAAATAATGGCATTGAAATCTGATCCTGCTGCAACGAATATGTTTTTAGGAACACCTTATTTCAATATGTATATTCTTCCAATGGGACAGAGTCCTCAGGTACAGGCTGTTCAACAAAGTACTGATAATAAACAGAAAAAACAGCCTTAACAAAAATTTATATATCAGAAAAATTAGCAATAGACAATGAAATGCATAATATGCGGAAAAAGGGAAGCATTAGTTGGTGGTATGTGCCCTGAATGCTTCCTAGAAAGTAAAAAGTTCGTAAATCCACCCAAAAAGGTTGAATTATCTATATGCCCAAGATGCGGTGCTATAAAATTGGGTAATAACTGGAATTACGATTTGAATAGGGATAAGGGAATTGATAAGATCATTTTAAAGGAAACTTCATTAGAGGATGATAGGGTGAATTTCACATTCTCCTGGAAAATTATAGAGAACCAGAATTTATTGGAATTAATTTATAATATAAAATTTAATGAATCTGAGAAAAGTGAAATGTATCAAGTTCCATTAATTATTAAGATTCAAACCTGTCCAAGGTGCAGTAAATTCTCTGGTGATTATTTTGAATCAATATTGCAGATTAGATCATCGAGAAAGCTCACTAGATCCGAATTGGATGATATAAAAGATTTTGTTTTAAAAACTATTGAAAGGGAGATGCTAAAAAATCCAGAATTGTATATCTTGAAACAAGAATTTAAAGATAGTGGATTTGATCTTTATCTGAGTGCAAATAACAGTGCAAAAATAATATCAAAAAAAATTTCTGAACGGTATGGAGCAACTGTTAAAGAATCACCACAGTTAGCGGGAGTAAAGGATGGTGAAAAATTCTATAGGGTTACATATTCAGTGAGAATGCCAGATTATGCTGAAGGTGATTTTATTAAATTGAAAAATGAAAGGTTCAAAATACTTGCAATAAAAAAGGGGCAGATTAAGGTAAGGAACATAGAAAATGGGAATATAGGAAGCATTACTCAAAAGGATTTCATAGATAAGGAATATTCCATTTTTGCACGAAAAGATGATGTTGAAAATGCCATAGTTCTTTATGAAAAAAACAATGAGATAGCTATCATGGAGACTAAAAATTACGCTACAACTATTGTAAAAAAACCACCATTTAATGTATCAAAAGAGGTACTGATCATTAAGGATGGAGAAAATGTTTTCATAGTCGATAATAAAATTTAATAAATTAATCAATATGTAAGAAATGTGATTTCAAAGGCAATCAAGGTAGAATTAAGGTATCTTAATGAAAATCTTAATTTTTTAAAAGAAAAAGGAATTCTGAATAGAAATTTAAAAATAAGAAAAGATGGCAATATTGCATATATACCTGTATTAAATGAAATAGAAGGAATGGAAACATTAGAAATGGATTTTGAAACAATAGAAAAAATTAAATCCTACAGGGAATTTTTAAATTTATCAAAAGAAATAATAGATGAATTGCCTAAATCTTACGATATTATAGGTGATATTATAATAATAAAATTGAAGAATGATTTTTTAAAGTATTCAAATGAAATAGGTGAAGCATTATTGAAATTTCATAAAAACATGAAAACTGTTGCACTGGACTTAGGTGTTCAGGGTGAACTAAGGATAAGAAATCTTAAGGTTATAGCGGGGGACGGTTTAGATACAATTCACAAAGAAAATGGAATAAGGATTTTTGTTAACCCTGGTGAATCATATTTTTCACCAAGACTTGCAAGTGAAAGAATGAGGGTATTAAATAAAGTAAAAGATGGTGAAACAATCATAGATATGTTCTGCGGTGTTGGACCATTTTCAATTCTCATAGGAAAAAATAGAAATGTGAAAATATATGCTATAGACAAAAATGAAAAAGCAATAGGATATTTAAAAAAATCAATTGAAATCAATAAAATAAACAATGTTTTTCCCATAGCTGGTGACGTAAAAGAAAAAATAGATGAATTGCCTTTGGCAGATAGAATAATTATGGATCTTCCCTTCTATTCAATGAATTTCCTTGACCTTGCGTTAAAAAAATCCAAGAAGGGAGGTATTATTCATATTTATGTTATCACAGAAAATGAAGATGAAATATTAGAACAGTTTAAAACTAAGTTTAATATTATGGAAAAAGGCATAGTTCATGGATATTCGCCAAAGGAGAATCTGTTTTATTTCGATTTGCAGGTGAAGTAGATGAATATACCAGTTTTCAGGGATATAATTTCATTTAAAAAATTTTCCAGAGATGTTAAACTTTTGATATTATCTTCACTTGTTTTAAGTTTCAACATGGGTTTCATGTATGTTGATTTTCCTGTTTATTTGAGCCAGGTAGGTTACAATGCTTACATAATAGGAATTATTCTTTCATTGCCAACACTCGTTGGAGCATTGCTCATGATTCCAATGGGATCACTATCAGATAGATATGCTAGAAAAAAATTCATTCTCATATCAAGGGCATTTTCTCTCATTGGAGGAATCATTTATTTTTTTACTTACCAATTTTATATGATCATTATAGCTGGAATTCTACAGGGCATTGCTTTTGCAAATGTATCATCAAGCTATAATGCCCTGCTAGCTGAAAAAACGGACGCAGGGAACAGGAATGTTATATTTGCATCAAACAGCTTCATTTCTGGTATTTTTATGGCTGTGGGAATGATCATAGGCGGTTTGCCACCCTACATCGAAGAAATTTACCATTTAAATATTTTTAACTCATACAGATATCTTTTTTTAATGGGTATTTTAGGATATATCATATCAACAGTTCTTATCTTCTACGTTCATGAGGATTATAAAGGATCTAAAAAAGTGAGATTGGTTCCGGAAAAATCCAAAAAAATAATAATAAAATTATCTGTACTCGGTTTAATTGGTTTAGGTGCAGGCGTTATTGTAAGATTATTTCCTTACTGGTTCTACCTTAAATATGGAATAAATGTGAACGTTCTGGGACCAATATTTGCTATTTCTCAAATCGTTACAGCATTTGCCACCATGGCATCTCCATGGATAGCTACAAAGATGGGAGAAATAAAAACGATAGTTTTTACGGAAGCAGCCTCTGTAATTATTTTAATTACAATGCCTCTTCTTCCATTTTATTATTTGGCAGGGTTGTTTTTAATAACAAGGAATGCCCTAATGAACATGTCTGGACCCATAATGACAAGCTTTACCATGAGTATCATACCCCCAGAGGAAAGAGCACTTGGATCCGCAATTATACAATTTTTTGATGCAATTCCAAGGTCATTTGGCCCGGCACTCGGTGGTTATTTCATTTACCTTGGTTATTTGGATCTACCTTTTTATTTCACAGGTTTATTATATTCAATATCAATAATAATGTTTTATCTATTCTTTAAAAACGTAAAAATAAAAAGATCATGATTTTTTTAAATCAATCTTTTTCATGGACAGTATCTTGTCCTCTTCCTCATAATCCTTGTAACCAATTATTTCATAGAATCTTTCCCTAGACATTAATTTATCAATGAATGATGTTTGTGATTCTTTTTCCTTAAGCTCTGAATATATGTTTTCCATGGTGAGTAAAGATGCCCTGAATGCAGTTAATGGAAAAATAATTATTTTGTACCCCATTTCTCCAAGCTCCTTGGCACTCAATAAAGGGCTTTTACCAAATTCTGTCATATTTGCAAGAAGAGGTGAAACTTGCTTTGCATATTCAATAAATTCATCCCTTGTTTGAAGTGCTTCAATAAAGATCATGTCAGCGCCTGCTTCAAGGTATAATTTTCCCCTTCTTACTGCACCTTCAAACCCTTCAACAGCTCTTGCATCTGTCCTTGCTATGATCATAAAATCTGGATTTTTTCTTGCTTCAGTGGCAGCTATTATCTTTTTTACCATTTCCTCTTCAGGAATTAATTTTTTGCCTGGAAGATGGCCGCATTTCTTTGGAAGTTCCTGGTCTTCAATGTGGATTGCTGCAGCTCCATTGGATTCCATGGCCCTTACTGTTCTTATTACATTTATTGTTTCACCAAAACCTGTGTCAACATCAACTATTATGGGCAATTTTGAAATTGAAACTATTTTTTTAAGATCAGAAATCACCTCGTCCATTGTTGTAACTGAGAGATCTGGTAAGCCCATTACACCTGCAACACCAGATCCTGAAAGATAACCTGCCTGAAATCCTGCCCTTTCAGCAATGATTGCTGAAATGCCATTGAAAACGCCCGGGGCCATTACATATTTTTGTTTCAAAAGATCCCTCAAGCCTTTTGGGCCCAAATTAACATTATCTCTTAGCCTTGACATTGTTCACCACATCTAAAAATTCTTTTACACTTATTTTTTCTAGCCTCTTTCCAGCATTTAAGATTTCTCTTGCTTGATCTTCATCATTCATTATTTTTGTCCCTTTTTTCAAAAGGTCATCCCAGTCATAGGGTGATTTGAAATGTCCCTTTGGAAAGAGAACTTCCTCATTGTACTTCCCCATATCAGTTATTACTGAAATCTTCACCGGAAGATATTCAGGATACATTTTATCATATTCAGGGTTAATATTAACTTTCATTTTATCTATCAAATCAAGAATCTTTCTATCTTCCAGTTTTTCTTTTGTATATGATAATAGATTAGGCTCACCATACAACAATGTGTAAGCTATGATATACGGCATGCTATGGTCAGCTGTTTCCTTTGTTTTAGGTCTCAATTTCTCAGGGTCCTTGACTATTATTTTATAGGCAACAGAGAATGTTTCAACATCTATACTCTCAATCCTGTTTCCTTTCATTTTGTTATGGATCTTCAATGCGGCATCCACAGCGCTCATTGCATGGTATTCCACAGGATAATTTTTTATCATTGTTTTTAGGACCCTATTTTCTTCAAGGTTAAGATCAAATTCACCAGATACCTGTTTGAAAAATCCCATCTCACCTTCAAATATGGGTCCAGGACCTGTGAAACCGTTCTCCGCAAGCATGGTAGCGAAAACGCTGTTTCTGGTTGCATTTGCAGCTGTGCAACCTTTCCACATGCTCAGTTCACCTGCCCTGGTTTGCCTTAAACTAATATTATTGTTTATTGCAAGGTTCAAAGCATTTACAAATTTTTTATTATCAAGAGTATTCAGAGCAGCTAAACCAGCTGCAGATGAAATTGAAATATACGTAACATGGTCCCATCCCCTGTCCCTTATTGAAACAGCATCAGAAAGAGCACCAACTACTTGATATGCAACATAAATTGCTTTTATAGCATCAATACCATTTTTTTCCTTTGCATGTGAATATGCAATGATCGGAGGTATATTATCAGAAGGATGCAAAGCTTCTTTGCTGAGATATGTATCATTATAATCTAGATATCTTGTCATGCATCCATTCAAGAAAGTTACAACATCAACCGAACCCTTTTTGTTGTAAAAATAAACAACTGAATTGAGTTTTCCTTTGCTTGGCAATAACGTATCCAAGGATATTTTAACAGGCTCAGCCTTTCTTGCCCCGTATGATACATAAATGGAATCAACTACCCTCTTTTTTATTTCATCCATCGTCTTTGTATCAATTTCCTTTTCCATAGAATCAGAAGCAAATTCATAAATTTTATCTGCTAGGGTCATAATATGCACCTACCTTTTTTTTGATGTTTTTTCATCATTATGAATTAAATGAATTCCTGTTTATTATTTTTTCTTTCATTAATTTTCAAAATTTTTTAAGGCATGGAAAAAAGCTCAAGAAAAATATTTATAAAATTAATCATTAACCTAAGAAAAGGTGATTAAATGGAAGTAGAATTTTGCATTTCATGTGGTAAGGGTCTGGTGGAAGAAGGATCCGTAATATTTAAATGTCCAAATTGCGGTGAGTACACCATTGGTAGATGCAGGAATTGCAGGGAAATGGGTGTAAAATATAAATGCCCAAAATGCGGTTTTGAAGGCCCATAGGTGATTAAAATGGGCGAAGTGGGCATTATTTACAAGATTCTTCCTAGGGACCTTGAAATTGATGTTAATGATTTGAGTAAAAGAATAGAAGAAAATTTAAAAAATATTTGTAATGTTAAAGGTGTTCAGATAAAACCTATAGCCTTCGGTCTTCAAGCAATATTAATGTTTGTTTCAATAAAGGATGAAGGTAATGCATCAGAAATAGTTGAACAAAAAATAAGGGAAGTGGAGGGTGTAGGAGAAATAGATATTGAGGAAATGAGCCTTCTATAATTTTTTTATTTAAATTAAATAAGAGATAAGCAAAGGAACGAGTACTGTTGCATCACCTTCTACAGTGATGTGGTTCGCCTTTGGTTTTATTTTTCCCCATGAAATGGCTTCCCTTGTTCTAGCTCCTGATAGGGATCCATCCCATTCAACAGCAGTTGTTATATAAACAGCATAATCTAGGCCACCCCTGAACTGGTTCCACCAAATTGTATGGTGCTTTGAAATTCCGCCGCCAAGCATGAGAGCACCGGTCTTTTTTGCTGTAAAAACAATATCGGAGAGCATATGCTCATCCTGAAACATATTTATTCCAAAGTTTCTGTTCATTTCCCAGAATGTCCAGAGTTGTGAGCCAACTGCACCATCAGTGATTCCAGGAACAATTATTGGTATTTTATTTTTATATGCCCAGTAAAGTATGGAATCCTTTTTGTTTATAAATTTTCCAAGTTCCCATATTAATTCATATGTGCTCCACTGTTTGATTTCAATGTTTGAAAGGAATTCCTGCATCTTTTCTTCTATTATTTTTCCATAGTTATCTCTTGGAATTATTACGTTTCCGAGCCTGTATATGCCTTTTTTGCTCAATTCAATATCGTCCATTTCAAAGGCACCGTGATAATATTCACTGAATGACCTTGCAATGTCATGATCCAAAGTACCGCAAGTGGTGATCACAACATCAAATAATTTTTTTTCAATCGCCTGTCTAATCGGGCCTCTTAAACCCGTTGATATGATATCAGCTGGAAAGGAGAAAAATTTTACAGTTCCCTTATCATCCTCCATTTTTTTAAGCATCTGTGCTGCATCGGCCAGCTTCTTAGCTGTAAAGCCACCCGATGTTGAAAAATATTTAATGAGATCTACTACTTTCAAATCACTGCTTACTGAAATATCCTGAACTTTTTTCATAATGTTCACCCTATTTTGTTTATCATTTCCTGTAATTCTGGATGGTTATTAAAATGCTTTCTTACAGGTTCAAGAATTTCAATGAGAATTTCAGATATGTTTTCCTTAAGGTCTAAAGGATGAATTTCCCTTTTTGAATAAAATTCTTCCAACTCTTTGTAATTTTTTACTATTATATCGCCACCATACTTTTTTTCTATTTTAATTTCATTCTTGTAGTAAGGGAATATAATATATCTATAAATATCAAGAATGGGGTTATTTTCAACATCACCCTCAGGGCAAAATGCTCCCTTTATTTTTGATTTTATCTTTTCTGGTGAATCCGTCACGAATATTGCACTGTCTGCTTTACTCTTGCTCATCTTTGAAGTAAAATCCATCCTATTTCCTCCCTTGAGGCCTGTCAACAATGGAGTGTGAATTGCGACTGGCTTTTTAAATCCCAATTTTGGTGCAAGTTCTCTTGCAAGCATATGCGCATGCCTTTGATCCATACCCCCCAGTGCAATATCTAAATCCATGTGAAAAATGTCCGTTACCTGCATAAAAGGATAGATAATTTTTGATGAATCAAGATCCATGTCGGTATCCTTTCTGCCCATAATGTCCATGGCCCTCCTTACCCTGTTGAGAGTGGTATTTTTTGCTACCTTTATTATCTTTTCCCAATATTGTTTGGAATCAACAAGGTCATCGGCATAAACAAAATCCACACTTTCTGGAACACCAATAGCAAGGAATGATTGTTTCATAATTTCTGCAGATAACCTAATCTTTTCCATATCCCCGCCAAATTTATCATTTATATATGCGTGCCAGTCAGCCAATAAAATGCGCATATTAATTCCTGATTCAACAAGGTCTTTAACCTTGTTACCGCAAATAAGGCCGGTTCCAAGGTGAACAAGCCCAGAAGGTTCAAAGCCTATGTACCCTTTTAAATTTTTACCTTCAAGCGATTTTAAATCTTCCAAGGTCACTATTTCTTCAGCATTCTTAATCACTTTTTCTATATTCATCTGTTATGTTAATTTTTAACAAATATAAAAATTATTTGAATTCAGAACCACTGATCAATACTTTTCTGTGATCTTACTTTTTTAAAAGCTTTAAGTTTTTCTATTGCTGATATTACCCTTTCTTCAGAAAAATCGTGAAGGTTTACCATAAAATTGATAAGTTCCTTTTCATTCACATCCTTCCATTCAAGTATGTAATTATCTGTAACATCAGGCTTCAAGAAAATTTTTCTAATAATATCATAATTTTGTATTTCAATTTTCAATGATTCCATTACTTTTTCCAAAGATCCATAAGTTTTTATATATTTTAATGCTTTTTTGGGGCCAATGTTTTTAACGCCCTCATTAAAGTCTGTTCCAATTAGAATACCTATGTCTATCAATTGCTCTCTTGATATTTCCAATTTGTTCAGAACAGAATTGAGTTCAATAATTTCAGGCTTTATTTCTTTGTAAATGTTCTTCCTTGGTATTTTTCTTTTTCCAGTTATTGTTAAATTTCTTATCAATTTTGGTGCGCCAAAAAGTAAAGAATCAAAATCCTGCGATGCAGATGCATAAACAGACCCTTTCATAGCCATGTATGCTGCCTGGGCTTCACCTTCACTCGGTGCCTGTACCCAGGGTATACCCATAAATGTGAGCAACTGTTTTGATTCTTCAACCATGTCTTTTGTTAATTTACTGGATTGCTGTGACATCACCCTTGCTTTTTCCATGTCACCTGATTCAAGTGCCTCTTTCCATTCCTGTTCAGCCTTTTCCCTTCTTTCTATTCTTTCTACAATTGTTCTACCTTTTAACTCAGGAGGCTTTCCATCAAAAATAAATGCAGGTTTAATACCTAATTCTATTATGTTTACTGTTCTGTAAAATAATCCAGAAAGGTGTGAAGTAATTCTTCCATTTTTGTCCATTAATGGTGTGCCGTCAGATTGCCTTATAATGCTCAAAAATTGGTATAATGTATTATAACCATCTATTGCAATACTTTTGCCTTTTAATTCCTCAAATTCTATCTCCTTCGATTCAACAATGTCTGAAATATCTACACCCATTTATTCAACCTCCCTTAAACCATCATCCAATATAATAAAATTTGCTGATTTCCCAACATTTATTGATCTATGTTTTTCCAATATGGCAGTTCTTAAATCATCTTTTTTCTCCAATCTTATTATTGTTTTTATTGCGGGATTGATGTAAAAACCACCAACATCCTTCATCTTATCATCTCTGAAACTGTAATATACTCTAGATGTTATAATTACAACCATATTATTATTTTTTGCCATTTCCTCTAAAAGACCCAATTGTTTGGATAATGATGCAATTAGATCATTTTTATTTAATTCTAGGCCATAATATTCAGTGAATGAATCTATTACAATTATTTTTATCTCTTTATCCATACTTACTAGATTGTAAATGTTTCTTAACCTTTCCTCCTGATCCAAAAAACTCTTTGGATTGTAAAAAATAATTTTTTTAGCTAATTCTTTATCACCATTTGTCATCTTGTATAGCCTTTCGGGAGAAACTTTTTCTGTATCCAAAAAGACCGTTTTATTACCTTTTCTTGCCTGGTATATTGAAAAATACAAAACAAAATTTGTTTTTCCTGTACCAGGCTCGCCATAAATTTCTGTTATTGAACCTACCTCTATACCACCTTTTAACATTTTATCTATTGAAAGGATTCCGGTTTCCAATCTTTCTACCATTTCAATATTAATAAATATTTTTGGGTAAATAAACCTTTAATAATTGATCAATATTTGGAATTTAAATGATAAAGATAGTTGGAGTGGCACATGTAATTAATTTAAGAAATAAGATATATGCATTGATGGATTATGAAATGCCAGATGCAGTTGCTTTGGAGTTGGACCAATATAGGTTAAATGCACTTTTGAATAAAGTTCACGAAAGCAAAGGAATCTCCATGTTCAATATACTCGGAATAATTCAAAAAAGAATTGCAAGCTTTCAAAACGTTTCTCCAGGTGAAGAAATGCTTGCGGCTTATGAAAAGGCCTCTTTACTCAATAAACCAGTTTTTTTAATTGATATGGACATTAAGCAAACTTATTATAAATACAAAAAAGAGGTAAGGTTAATTGAAAAAATAAAATTATTCTTTTCAATATTTTTTTCATTCATTCCGAGAAAATCAAGTTCAATATCTTTGGAAGAAGTTTTACAGAATGAATCTAAATTTATAGAAGGTTTTAGAAAAAGTTATCCATCATTTGTTAAGGTTCTTCTTGATGACAGGGAAGAATACATGGCAAGGAATCTTGCCAATTTGGAAAAGTATGGAAAAGTGCTTGCATTCGTAGGTGATGGTCATTTAAATGGTCTTAAGAAAAGATTGCCAGATGCTGAAACTATCCCACTGAAAACCTTTTTGGAACTCAATTTACCAAACAATGAATTCAGGATGACAATAAAATTATGAAAAATTTAATAATATAATTGCATTGAGCATTTTGGTGATAAATCATGCCCATTAAACTTGAGGAAGTTAGGTACGGAACAGATCTTATAAAAAGAGGATTTGCCAAGATGCAGAAAGGGGGCGTGATAATGGATGTTGTTAATGCCGAGCAGGCAAAGATAGCTGAGGAAGCAGGTGCCGTTGCAGTAATGGCATTAGAAAAGGTACCCGCTGATATTAGAGCGGCGGGAGGTGTAGCAAGAATGGCAGATCCTGTAAAAATTCAAGAAATTATGGATGCAGTATCAATACCCGTTATGGCTAAGGTCAGGATAGGCCATATTTCTGAAGCAAGAGCTCTTGAAGCAATGGAAGTGGATATGATTGATGAGAGTGAGGTTCTAACACCGGCAGATCCATTTTTCCATATAGATAAAAGAGAATTTGTTGTTCCTTTCGTATGTGGTGCTAGAAATTTAGGTGAAGCAGTAAGGAGGATATGGGAAGGGGCTGCAATGATAAGAACAAAGGGAGAGGCAGGAACAGGGAATGTTATAGAGGCAGTTAGGCACATTCACCTTGTAAATAGAGCAATAGAATCTTTAAAATTAAAGAATGATGCTGAATTATTCTCTATTGCAGAAAAATATGCTCAGAGTTATACAGAATTATATTTGCAAATAAAGGAAATAAATGGGGAAGAAAAGAAAATAGGAAAGAAGGAAATAATCTATTCTAAATACACATATGATGAAATAATAAATGGTTTATACAAGGAAATTAAAGAAATAAAGAGACTTGGAAGATTACCTGTGGTGAACTTTGCAGCAGGTGGTGTTGCAACACCTGCAGATGCTGCTCTAATGATGCAGATGGGTATGGATGGTGTATTTGTTGGTTCAGGAATATTCAAATCACCAAATCCAAAGGAAATGGCAAGGGCTATTGTTGAAGCAGTATTGAATTATGATAAACCAGAGGTAGTTAAAGAGGTATCAAAAAATCTTTCAGGAATGAAGGGTACAGAAATATCATCAATACCTCAGGAACAGCGTTTGCAGGAAAGAGGATGGTAAAGGGCTCGTGGCCTAGTTTGGACAAGGCACTGGCCTTCTAAGCCAGGGATCGCGGGTTCAAATCCCGCCGGGCCCGTTAACAATCATAAGCGAATACTTTAAATAAGAGCAAGTGTTACTATTTATCATGACGTTTGAACCTAAATACAAAATTTTGTTAGAAAATAATTCTGTGAGAAGGTGGTATGAAACCTAACTTCGCCCTTTAGTATCACTACACTTTTCTGTTGAACTCGTATTTTAC
>ERZ1669247.40-NODE-40-length-68227-cov-10.320733_pt1 | contig 68227 bp, 70 predicted proteins | sample MGYA00579297_ERZ1669247 | MGnify/ENA primary metagenome ERZ1669247 (study PRJEB41166, sample SAMN08046056) | hot springs metagenome | biome: hot spring; feature: acid hot spring; material: thermophilic sediment; isolation source: thermophilic sediment from acid hot...
TAGTTGCGTCAATACCAACCTTACTGCCCAGGTTTGGTATTGGTGTTGATGGGTCGAGTTCCTCCACTGGGTAGTTATCGATTATGAGTATATCTCTGGATGGATTAACGTGGGCAGCCACTGCATACATTACCTGGCCCCAATCCCTGACGTCTATGTCATGATCCACGATTATTACTACCTTACTCAGGACGGGTACTAGGCCCCATAGTGCTGTCATTATCCTTCTGGCATGCCCTGGATACCTCTTCTTAATGGATGCTATGATTACAAACCCTAAACCCTCTGGAGGTATTTCCAGGTCTACAAGCTCTGGCAGTAATAACTTAAGCGGCGACTTTACTACCTTAGTCCCAAACCTTATTATATTCCCATCCTCAAGCACAGGCTTACCAGTTACTGTGACTGGTATCATAGGTTCTCTCCTTGAGTAAATGGCCTTAACCCTAACCACAGGGTACTCCTTAGCTATTGAATAAACGCCGACGTGGTCACCAAATGGCCCTTCCCTAACGTACTCACCGGTCAACTCACCCTCAATAACCAACTCAGCATTTGCCGGGTACTCAACATCGACTGTGGAGCCCTTAACAAGTTCAACGCCATCACCCCTAAGTACCCCAGTAACCAACAACTTATCCAGTGGATGTGGTATTGAGACGCCGGCCATTAGCATGGTTATGGGGTCAGGACCAAAGATAATTGCAACCTCAGGCTTCTCACTGAGCTCCCCATACATGGCGCTCCTACGCCAGGGCTGCCAATGCATCACGAACCTATCCCTACCAATCACCTGCAACCTATAGTAACCGAAGTTCCTGTAATTACCGTACTTAATGAACGTTATTCCGAAGGTAATGAATCTGCCGGGTTCATGAACCCACTGCCTAATGGCTGGTATCCTCGTCAAATCAATGGATTTCCACTCCAGCTCCCTAACTGGTCCGTCACTAATATTCCTCGGGAAGTATTGGGAGAACTTCCTCAATTCATTAAGTGATTTTAGGGAATCAATAAGGCCCTGGGGGATCCTCAAATTTAATAAATCTACTAGCTTCGAGACGGCAATCTCCGGATCATTACCCTCCATGGCAAGCATTACCCTGTCCCACTTACCGAAGAGGTTACCAATTATTGGTAGTGTGTTCTCTCTGGTCCTCTCAATGATTACGGCGGGCCCACCCCTATACATGAGTTCCCTAAGTAATGCGGCGACCTCAAGATCAACACTGAGCAATTCACTGATCCTGATTAATTCATTTCTATCCTCCAACACCTTAATGAAGGACCTAAGATCCTTAATTGCCACAAAACCTCAGTAATTACTAGACAAATAACGGTTTCCTCCTACGGAAATTCTTAAAATGCCCTAGTGATGCTCATGATCAATGAGCATTAGGACTTGGTTAATTTCATTCAGTCCAACGACGCTTACGAGCGCCTTCTCATCCGTGACTCTAGGAACTGCATTGGCTTGGTACCTAAACAATAAATTCAACCTGGTAATCTACGTAATAACCCTAATAGCTCTTCTACTGGCCCAGGCAGGTGTTAACCTTGTCCATGACTACTACGACTACTTAAGCGGTGTAGACATACTGTATAGGACTAGTGGCTTCTCGCATAGGCCGCACCCAATAATAGACCTTAAGTTGAGACCTAAGGACGTCATTACTGTTGGTTACGTATTTCTCGCAATAGCCTTTGCGGCAGGTATTTACCTGGTAATTCTTGTTGGTTGGCCCGTATTAATACTGGCAATTGCCGGCCTAATAATTGGGATTGGCTATAGCATACCACCGCTGAAATTCCACTATAGGGGCTACGGCGAAATACTCGCCGCGACGGCAATGGGTCCGCTCGTTGTCTGGGGTTCATATATTGTCCAGACGGGTATTTACATGAATCCGGTACCGTTGATTGTTGGCATACCGAATGGGCTATTTACATTGTTGATACTCCTCGGCTCGGGCGCGCTGGAGATTGATGCATGTAAGGCTGTTGGTAAAATAACCCTGGTATTACTTGTGGGTGTTAAGAATACGAAGTATGTCGTCTACACATCGATAGTACTAATGTACCTGGCAATCATAGTCTCGGCAATACTGCACTACCTACCCTACACATCCCTAGTGGCTCTGCTGCTTATTCCACGCACATTGAGGTTGGCAGGTCCATTACTCAGCGGTGATGAGGCCGTTGTTAGGAGTAGGTGGAGGGAACTTAGGAATTTATGGGCTGGACCATTCAGTGTGAGATTGTTGATTCTCATAATATTCATAGTCTCAATGATCATTGCACGAATATACCCACCACTATCGATTTAATCCAGGGTATAACTTAATAGGGTTGGTAATAATACGAGTATTTCGTGGATCCTACAAACATTCTAGAGAAAATGAGGGCTAGGGCAATGTTTAGCGCATACTTGGGTTGGATAATGGATGGTTATGATGCGCTTCTCGTTACGCCAATAATGCCATTACTTGGTGAGTTATTCTTCCCAGGTCCATTCTCATTACTTGGTGGTTTATCAACGCTTGTGGCTACACTTGTTGGTAGGCCCCTGGGTTCTGTGGCGATGGGTTACGTAGGTGATAGGTTTGGTAGGAGGATTGGTTTACTAACAACAGTGCTTGGTTATAGCCTATCAGCTCTCATTATAGCCCTACTGCCAATCTACGCCACAATTGGTGCATTAGCGCCATTAGCATTACTAACTTTCAGGTTTCTCCAGGGAATATTCCTGGGCGGTGAGTGGGGTCCAGGAACTGCAATGATTATGGAGTGGAGTAGGTGGAGGAAAGAGGTAACCTCGGCATTTGTGCAGAGTGGTTACCCAATAGGTGTTGTCATAGCCACTATTGTTAACGTATTATTCCTAACATACATGGGTCCAATCTCATTCAATGCCTATGGGTGGAGGATTTACATGGGCACTGGAGCCATAGTGGCAGTACTAGCCTTCATAATAAGGAGCAGGTTAATAGAGTCGCCACTATGGTCGAAGCCGAAGGCAAACCCATTAACGCTATTGTTTAGGTATAGTGGTGCTTGGCTTGGGCTTGGCGTATTGTTTACGGGTGGGTTATTGACTATTTACTACTCCACATACCTAATATACTCAGACTTCCTAAAGGTAATTGGTGAGGCTAGCATAATACCCAGTGTAATGCTTATTTCAACAATAGCAGCGGTCATAGCGGTGCTCCTCGCTGGTCCGTTGGCCCTGGCAATTAATTATAGGTGGCTCATAATAGGCACATTAATTATATCGCTTGCTTACGCACCAATCACCTTAATGATATATCCAAGCTTTACAAACCTGGTGATATTAGCGTTTATCGAGAACTTCGCAATGGGACTCGTACCATATGTACTAATCGATAAATTCGACGTTCAATACAGGGCGAGTGGATTGGGCGTCTCCTATAACTGGGGCTTGTTGATTGGTGGTTGGGCGCCGATGATCGTTGGTTTTATAAGCCCCATGGGCTTGGGCATGGTGATTATGATGGCTGTCGGCGTGGCCTTAACGATCACCGGACTATTAATGCTCTCCAGGAAATAATCTCAATCTACATAGTTAATTCCCCCAAAATTGCGAGCATTCTCCTCGCGTTCTCAAGCATCCAATGGTCATTGTTAAAGAATACGTAGATATCCACAGGGTTTAGAATCAAGACCTTACCGGCAAGATCCCTTAGCTCCTCCTCACTATAGTCATACCAATACCAATCAGTCCTACCATGAAGTCTCAAATAGACAGTGTCATTACTACTCACTATCCATGTTACGCCAGGTTCATCGACAGAAACAATGGTAATTCCTAAACCCCTAAATACGTCAAGAACACCCTCATTAAACCACGATGGATGTCTAAATTCAATTGCAAATTTTTTGCCAAGACCGCTCTCCTTAGCGAAAATCCTAATCCTATCAATATTCTCGTCCTTAAAAGCAAAACTGGGTGGCATTTGAAATAAGTAAAAATCAATGTATGGATCAAGCGGCGTAAATAGGTCCCTAAATCTACGCCAAGTATCTAATGCGTCCTCCCTGAGCCTCTTAACGTGGGTTATGTATCTATGAACCTTAACAGCCCACCTAAGCCCAGAGCCCTTCTTAGCCCAGGAAACCACCTGATTCCTAAATGGGAATCTATAGAAGGAAGCGTTAAGCTCAACGGCATTCAACCCTGAATTACGAACGTACCAATCAAAGGACGACTCAGGGTTCCAATCATACAGCCAGCCGCTTGTACCAACGAAAACACCCACAATAAGTTAAAATATACCGACCTAATAAAGACTTACAGAGATTTAATGTCTAAGGAGGATCTTAATACGGCGGCCCCCATGTTCTATACCATATACTTAATCACGATAATACAGTTTGTCCTTTTCGCAGTTCTGTACGTAACTTCATCATTTACGTATGTTCAAGCCCTCTCGTTAATTCTCATCTTCATCAGTATACTACTGTGGATCATAGCCATTAGGAGCTCGGTTATTAAAGGTGATGATAAGACCCTTACGAAATTATTCGGAAATTACTTCCTGGTACCGCTGCTCATACAATCAGCTATTACTGGATTTTTCATCGGCGTTGGTATCATAGCCGAGAGAATGTACGCACAGGTATCTTCTGGCGTAATAGTGACTTTGATGCTTATGTTCGTCATACTTCACTGGTCAATTTCGACCCAGGTTGAACAAATCGAGAGGTTAGTTACACTAAGATTAATATTCATTTTATTCTTCATAATCGATATTTTAACTCTATTCCTAGGTTTGGCAGGTTTAAGTAATGTACATATTTTTGCGTCGTTATTTGCAATAATGCTGTTTTTCATGACTATAATCATATTCCTGTTTATAACATTAATGAGGGAGGTAAGAAGCATTAAGTTAAGAGCAATCTCGCAGAACCAACAGAGTTGAAGTGACGTAATTAAAGGTTTAAAGGTTGATTGCCCAAGTAATCTCGTATGATGATGGCTGTCGGGACACCAGATCGGTGATGATCACCTGGAGGGCTGAATTGATTAAATAACATTGAGAACTAATCATTGGTAAGGGTTAAGTACTCATCATAATACTTATTATATTATAAGGATGATTAGGTTGTGCCGCCACTGAGCTGGTGATGATGGGGTCACGAATGACCTTAACTACTCCTACTGAAGTATATGTAGACAGTCTCGCTGTGATAGTTGCAATTGCTTAGTTCGTAAAGTGTGCAGTTCGACATAAGGTATATACCTAATGTTGGGTTCCAACCTAGTGGTTGTTCTATGAAGAATACGTAGACATATACATACCCATCATACACATTATGCGCCGGTACGCATGCTAGAGAGTCTATGTGTATATTTGCGTAATTACCCAATGAGTATGGCGGGTAGGAGTTGAGTTTCAATGGTTTGCTTGAATTTACTGTTAGGTATAGGGTTGAGTTTGTGATCATAATTTTTATAGTGCCACTGGCATTGGGCATTATGATTGGTGAGGGTATTCCTGGGAAGTACGTGAATATTAATATCCCTCTTGGCTTATTTATTATGAAAATGTACGTATCTTTAGAGGAGTAATCAATACCTATGTATATAATCGAGTTCTTACCAACAGTTATTGAGTTGTTTCCTAATCTCAATATCATGGCAATGTTATAATTGTTTGTGAACCAATAACCATTGTAATAGGGACATGTGGTAGGTATGTATATTCGTTCTATTTCTGGTAATAAGGCAATAAAGAGCAATTTTAGTGTTTTTACGGGTATACCATAAATGAGCATGAGCATAATCAGTATTACTGTCAATATCGCAACTAACATGATCATAATGGCCAATGTCCTATTCATACTCCATCATACTCATACAACAATGTCTTTATATATGTTAATTAACCAGGTTTCAAATTGGAATTATTTTATTCCCTGGTGATTTTGAGATTCGAGAGCCCTAACTAATTCATTAGCCACTGCCTATTCTCATCAGTCTCAGCATTACGTATTGGTAATAGCCAATTAGGTCTGTGGCGTTTGGCGATATTGCCAATGCACCGAACTTCTCCAGGTAGCCAGGTATTCCTGTTGGGTACGAGTAGGTATGTACTGCCGTCAAGTCTTTACTAGTTCTCGCGTAATTGCCGGATATTCCAGTGACTACGGCACCACCGTATGGATTAATGATTTCTAGTGTTAGGTTCATGAATCCGTAGGAATTGAGGGACTCGAGTACGTCAGTCTTATAGTCCATTCCTGGCAATGAATAGTGCTCATGAGCGTTCATTCCTAGGTTCACCGTGGCGTACTGAATATACGCGGCTGGGTATGGGTATGAGGTTGGTGGTGCCAGTGGCGTTATGTATGCCGTTACATTAAACACGATTGGGTACTTATAGGCAAGGCTCATTGTGAATAGGTCAGTTCCATCGATGTTCTCTGCCGACGCCTCTGTGAAGTTCTCACTTAATGTGCCGTACTCCATTATGGCATTGAATAATTGATATGCATTAAACACGCCAGACTGCTCTGAGGACGCCACCTCAACCCCATGCTCGAAGATAAGCCTTGATACGTAATTAAGCGTGTAATTACCATACTCCATGTACTCCGTCAAACCTGTGGGTGTCGTTGAGAATATGGGTCCTGAGTCGTAGAAGCTTGAGTATGCCGTTATTAATTTGCCACTAATCATTGGGTTTGATTCGTTGACCCATAGCATGAGTACTCCCGATACCGTCCAGGTGAAGTAGGGTGATCCCGTTAATTCATAGGCCTCGTATAGGTTGGTCATGGTCAATGTAATATTAACGTTGTTTATGCCCGTGGCGAGTAACGGAGTTATGTCTGCCATGTACGGGTTGTGGAATGATAACGTGTTTATCGAAGGCATGGGCTTCCACATGAATGGGTCAATACCGCCTGTGTATATGGTCTCGAATGGGTTAAATACGGCGGTTAAGTAATTATTGTAATAAACGAGGAGCTCGCGGGTGGCAGGTTCATTTGCATACCAGAACTCATCCAATTCACCGCCCTCCATGTACATGAGTAGCACGGCTCTATACGTGCCACTTGGTATGTTTGTGACGAATGTTACCTGGTCATGGAATGGGTTAAGCCCAATGAGGGATACCCCGTAGGAATTGGGCGCAATCGGTATGAAGTAATTAGGCAGGCCACTGGGCTCTGGGCCTGGGTATAGGTAAAGCGTAACATTAACTATGTAATAACCCGTAACTCCTATACTTGGTACAATCCAATTTGGCAGTAATGCCTTGAAGGTAACGCATGAACCTGAGAGCATGTTCTCAAATATTGTCAGGTCTGACCAAGCCGTTGAGTTCAAGATCTCCTGTGTTGAGCCCCAGAACACGGGCACCCCATTGGCGAATATGTAGAATGCCCTATCGTACTGAGGCCCGCCGGTTTCCGTTATTGTCACATTCAGTACTATGAGACTGTATGTGCCTTGGGGTATGCACACAGTATTACTTTGCGGCACAGTTGCATATGCATTATTCAATTCATATGGGAATACGGCATTGACGAACACTGGAATCACTATGGGCTTAACGCTTGGTGGCAGTGGTTGATAGGCCTCGAAGGAGTAAAAGCCGTTATACGTAATGAATGGGTCTTTACCGAGGGGTGTCGTCATGTTATATATCTCTGGGTGCTCCACTTGGCTTGCGCCAGCGACCATGGTTATTGCCAGCAGGATGACTATCGATATAAGTATTACATATCTAAGGCCTATCCCTGGCATAATGTGTAAATTATTCCTGACATTATTAAGTATTATTGTTTCTATTTCAAATAATAACCATTAAACAATAAAGCCAAGATATTCTGCATTATTAAAATGATACACCCTCCTAACATATAAGTAACCAATTATAATACCCACAATAAAGCCGAGTAGGTGACCTAGGTAGGCTATGCCGAAGGCGAAGGCCAGTGGTGATAGTAGGAATATTATTGCTATTATGTTTATTGGATTCGCCAGTATTACGCCCCTGTGCGGCGTAGCTATTATGAAGCCGATTATCCCGAATAACGCGCCCGATGAGCCGCCAACGAGGACTGGAGTTCCCATTGTGTAGTAGAGTATTGGCGAGAGCGCGGAAGCTATACCGCTAAGCATGAAGGTGAGCCAGAAGTTTCTCGTTCCAAACATGGTTTCGAAGTATGGACCTATCATCCATAGGGTTAGCATGTCGAATACGTAATCCTCAACCGTAGGGTGAGCGAAAATTGCGGTTACAAAGCCCCAGGGCGTTATTGGAGGCCATGTGCTGCCCAATAATGCAACTATTGCCTCATAGGCGGTTTGGTTTATGTCCATGGCTATGAATATGGGTATTGTGAATGCCGTGGATATTAAAAACACTATTAATGTATTTCTAAACCTATACATCGTATTGCTGCGTCTTTAAATTCATTAAAATGCTTAACGCACATGCATTTATAAGGGGGTACACTATAGCCTCCTGAGCGATGAAACGACTCAATATAGTGTTTGGAGAGTTTGCAAGGGGATGTAGGCAGTGCCAACTGGGTATTAAGAGTGTGCTCTTCATAACGGGAATATGCCCACTGAACTGCTTCTATTGCCCGGTCAGTAGGGATAGGTTTGGTAAGGACGTGATGTTCATCAATGATAGGCCGGTCAGCAAGTTCCCGGACGACATAATTGATGAGCTGGATAGGGCTGGGTCTAATGGTCTCGCCATCACTGGTGGTGACCCAATAATGGTTGTTGATAGGGTCGTTGAACTGGTGAGACTACTCAAGGATACGTATGGACGGGACTTCCATATACACATGTATACCCACGTCCTCAATATTAATGAGGATGCCATTAAGAAATTGGCTGGCAGCGGTATTGATGAGGTTAGAATACACGCAGTAAACCCAGCTCAGTTAAGCGGTAAGCTTGGTTTACTCAAGATGTTAAAGGACGCGGGCATTGAGCTTGGTCTTGAGGTGCCTGCCCTGCCCCGGTTCGAGAATGATATTGTTAAGGTTGCCGAATTACTCATTAATAATGGCTTGATAAGCTTTGTGAACATAAATGAACTTGACGTAAGCCCCGCAAACATAAATAATTTAATAAGCATGGGCTATAAACCGGGGCCCGACGGTAGTGTCATAGGCAGTATTGATGCCGGCATTAAAATAGCCACTGAGATTAGGAGGAGGTGGCCCTGGATAAGCGTCAACGTATGCACATCCCGCTATAAGGACCTTGCACAAATTGGCGCTAGGCTGTTTAGGATTAATATGAGGGTTAGTGGCGGAGATGAGGTAGTGCTTGATGACGGTACGGTAGAGAGCAGGGGCGAGGGTGGTGTTGTCATTAAGTTGAGAATAGGCAATAGGGAGTACGACGTAGAGAGTGGTTAATGGCACTCGTTTAGTATCTGGAGCTCCTTGACAAGTTCTCTCCAATCACTTAACTGCTTAATTAATTCATTCCTGCAGTAAATCTCTATTGAGGCTATCCCATACGCATCAATTATTTGATGAGGCGGTGCTGGAAATGCCGAGGCCCAGGCCACGTAATTACCCTCGGGGCTCAAGGCCCTAATCTCCCTCTCAAGGGCGATCATGTTCCTCGACTTTCTCAGCCTAATGATGACCCTGAGTCCCTTGTTTCTAACCATAGTTAATACCTGCTCTATGTCCTTAATCGTGACCATGAATTAACCACCCTTAACAGGCTTAAATGTGAATGCCTTATAATAAGTGATAACCCCCTCGGAGCTCACGAGTGCAAGGACTAACTGCGCACCCATACTCTCACTGTACTTTAGCACATTTAGTAATTCCATTACCTGTATACCCAACCCCTCAGTGACTATCTTAATCATGTACCTGGGACTCGAACTCACCGGGCTCTTACCCTTATCCCATACCAGGAAATCCACCGGTCCATTAACCACGGGTTTTATGAAGTAACCCCTCTTCCTCATATCCAGGTACACCGTTAAGGCATGCGGATTCTTCGCCTCCCTTATTAACTCATCCACACCCACCTCATTGTCATTAATCATCACCCTGTACCCAATTATGGATAGGTATATGAGCTCTATAGGCTTTAGAACGAAGGTATCATTTTTTACCTCACCAATACCTCTATCCTCGAGTTCATGTAAATCTCCATTATCAATCTTAACAAGGCTGTACTCATCAGACCCTATCCTCTTAACGATTACTACCTTTTCCTGATTCTTCATTTCCTTCACTATGCATAACCCATCAATGTAAATATTTAAAAACCCACTATCCATCACCATTAACGGGATTAATCGTGGGCAAGAAAATACTAGTGCAGAGACGAGGGAGAGGTGGTTCGCAGTTCAGAAGCCCTAGCTGGATTAGGGAGGGTCCCGTTAAGTACCTGTCAATGGGTGAGACTGAGCTTAATGGCGTTGTTAGGGGTGTTGTTAAGGAGTTGATGCATGTGCCGGGTCTTAATGCACCTGTGGCTAGGATAGCGCTTGAAGATGGTAGGGAGTTCTTGAACTACGCGGCTGAGGGCATGTATATCGGTCAAATAATTGAGATTGGCGCATCAGCAAGGCCAATGCCAGGTAATATATTACCACTTAGTAGGATTCCTGAGGGTTCCATGATATATAACATTGAGAAAAGGCCTAATGATGGTGGTAAATTCGTTAGATCCAGCGGGACCTATGCAGTCGTTCTGATACATAAGGGTGAAACGACAGTCGTTCAGTTACCCAGTGGTAAGGTTATGGAGATTGATTCAAGGGCTAGGGCTACCGTCGGTATTGTGGCTGGTGGCGGTAGGATTGAGAAACCCATGCTTAAGGCCGGCGTCAAGTACTATAAGGCCCTTGCCAAGTCTTGGAAGTACCCATTAGTTAGGGGTAAGGCTATGAATCCATATGCGCATCCGCATGGCGGTGGTAGCCATCAGAAGGGTGGGACACCTGTTTCAAGGACTGCACCACCTGGTCAGAAGATTGGTTTCATAGCACCAAGATGTACGGGTAGGAGATGTCCACAGATAGTTCCAAGGAGTAGGAGAGTTTGGGCCTCAGGGTACTCAAAGAAGACCAGACTTAAGAATAAGAGGTCAAGCGCAATGCCATCTGAGTAAATTAATCCTTCGTACTAATTAATTCTCTGCACCTATTAAGCTCTGCGCTAAGGGTTGAGTACTTATTTTGGTCCTTGTACCTGATCTCCTCGAGGTATCTCTTAATGCCATTTATTATGGTCCTAAGGATCTCGCGTGAAGTTAGGTAATTCCCATACTTCTCCTGCACCTTATTAATAATGTCATTACAACTAATAACATTCTCGCTAAGTATCTTAATGACGTAGTTCATGGCATCCTCCATAATCTTCTTAATCTCAGTCCAATGAATATCACCCACCTTAGTATGTACTAAGCCCTGAGCTGGTAGGTTTGGTGACCAGGTATAACCACAATCAATGCATTTAAATGTCAGTATATCTGAAACAACAATTGTTATTCTCCTTGAACCGCATTTTGGACATGAAACTCCCTGAAGCGCCATAATCCCATTATATAATTAATTCACGGCTATAAAATGCTTATGTTAATTCTTAATCACCATGTTGATTATATTACTTACTAGCACTTACGTGCTTACATGAAACATTTCTCTGGCCTAGCCAGGAAATTATTGTTTGACCAAAAACCACAGGCGCATTGTTAAGTTCATTGACATTTCTCGATCCTGTGAGAAACATTGCTATCTTAAACTCCCTGAGTAATTTACCTATGAACTTCTTTGTTTCATCAAATCCCTTAAGTGCAGCTAATAGGAGTGGTCTCGACATTGAGAATGCATTTGCACCAATAGCCATTGCCTTAGCTCCATCAAGGCCACTCCTAATACCACCAGACGCTATTATTACCCCATCATAAACGTTCCTAACCTCGCATATGGCTATTGCCGTTGGTATACCCCAACCACTGAATACATTGGCCTCATCAATCGCCCCGGCTCTTATGCTCTCTATCCTTATGAATGATGTACCGCCAATACCCGCCACGTCAATGGCATCTGGATTAACCCTTGAGGCAAGGATTCTAGCAACCTCCATGGATATTCCATTACCAACCTCCTTAACTATCAATGGTCTATTGGCTATCTTCTTAATGAATCTAAGCTTATCAATAACACCCCTAAACCAAGGCTCACCCTCAGGCTGAAAAACCTCCTGTGCTGGGTTTAGGTGGATGGCTATTGCGTCGGCATTAATCATGTCTATGGCCTGGGAAACCCAATCAACGAGTATCTTCTCATCAAGCCTAGAGACCTGTGGAGCTCCTAGATTTGCTATTTTAAGGGCAGTTGGTGCATTTTCAGCAACAATCCTAAAGCTCCTAGCGGTTTCTGGCTTAACAATAGCAATTCTTTGGGAACCGACATACATGCCAATATTAAACTCCTCAGCACACTTGGCAAGTGTGGTGTTTATTTTTTCAGCAGTTTCTGTACCGCCAGTCATTGCACCAATAATGAAGGGAAAGGATAATTTCTTGTTGAATATAGTAATTGAAGTATTAACCTCGTCAAAGTCAATCTCAGGTAACGCAATATGAATAAAATGCACTTCATTAAATAGGTTGTTACCCTCCTCCACATTTTGCTCTGAGGCAATCCTAATGTGATCATCCTTCCTATTCTCAATCATTCAAGCATGTGTTAAATAACGGAATAAAAACTTATCCTAGCTCTTTAAATACTATATAGATTATATAGTAATTAAGAGCTAATATATTGATTAAACTCAGTTCACTATATAAATTTATTAACAGAAGAGGCATTGATTGATTCGGTGATAAGAAAATGTTCATGGTTAAAGAAAGATCGCAAAATAAGCAAGTAAATAATGAGAAGAGAATCTATAAGGGATATACGGTAATTGAGTATCTAAGGGATGGTAAAGCGATAGTTTGGAGCGGTAATAAAGCATATACATTGCGCCTATGAATTCTTTTTTAGTTAAATGATGTATTTAAAACGTTAAAATTGAAAATGAGTAAAAATTTTATTTATTGTTTGAATTTAATGAATTAATTTTTAACCAACCATTAATAACTTCCATTAACCAATTCGGTACATTTACGTATTTCGTTAATGACTCTATCACTGACATATTTATGTTGTATTCATTGATATTGTTTATGAATTCGATGAACCAATTCGGTAACTTTGATGTAATGGCTATTGCATAGATTAAATCCTTACTAGTTATGTTACTTAGTACTGTCTCGCCCAGTTCAGTGTTCATTAGTAGGTATGCTGCATAGGCCTTACGTAGTACTGGGTCAGACTTTATGTCAATGTTTGGATTACCATTGTTGTTGTAGTTGGGATCAGGATCATTAATACCCTCAGGCACATTAGTTATAGCTGCTACTTGTGTAGTCTCCACAGTATTATGGTGAAATACCTCCCTACCTCTTAGGTATGAGAATACTGCCGCTATAACAGCCAATATTGCCGCTGCATGGTATGCGTAATAGAATCCTACAGCCATTGCTGGTGCTATGGCACTTGGAAAGAACGATAATTGATCTATGCTACTGAGTACATTGGCTGGTAGTGAAATACTGGCCTGTGTTATCATGGTCCTTATTGGGTCATAACCCAGAAATGCAGCGAATAGGGCATAAACTGGTGGTATTGATGTGAGCCTAACTGCGTCACTTACTGGTACGCCAGCACTCACTAATGCATTATATATTGACCTAACTAATGTTGATGATGCACCAGTTAATACTAGGGTTAGGAATATTGCGAAGCTCATTAGTAGACCTATGTTCTGCATTGCTGACCTTAGACCTGACGCAGCTGACCTCTCTGTTGGTGGCACGGCGCTCAGTATTGATACTAGGTTTGGTGATTGGAATAAACCTGAACCTGTACCCATTATGAATAGTATCACTGCGAACCAGACATAGCTGAAGTTCGTTATTGGCAGTAGTGTTAGTAATTCAAAGCTGACAGCGAGGATTACCGCACCCAGTGTAGATACGACCCTAGCACCAAATTTATTCAATAATTTACCACCTATTGGGGCAAAGATTGCATTAGCTACACTACTGGGTATTAGGTATATGCCAGCCCACAATGGTGTATCTGCATAGGGTATTCCATGGAGTGGTAGGTAAATTGCCTGCAAGAGTAGTGATAGTACGAATACGTTGGCTCCCTGAGCTAGGAATAGGAATAAACTGCTCACTACGCCGTATGTGAACTGCCTAATCCTGAATAATTTAACCCTAAGCATTGGCTCAGTAATCCTGGCTTCAATGATGAATAATACTATGAATAAGGCACCACCAGTGCCTAGTAATGTCCAGACCATTGGATTACCCCATCCAAGTGATGAATTTTCATAAGGCGTCATTGACAGCATTAATCCCATAAGCAGTAATACTAATGACAGTGTTAGTAATGATGCACCGATCCAGTCAATCTTAGTCCTAGTGAAGCCTGCGGGTAACTTGTACACACTTTTATATGCCCATATAATGCTTACAATGCCTATCGGCGCATTGAATAGGAATACCCACCTCCAATTTATTGTGGCTAATAAACCACCAATCACTAAACCCAACACACTACCTGCACTAAATGAAATACCAACTATGCCCTGAGCCACACCTCTGCGTTCTGGTGGAAAGACATCAGTTATTAATGCGGCGCTATTGCCGAACATCATTGCGCCACCCAAACCCTGGATAAACCTATAGGCAACTAACTGAAATCCTGCAATTGTTCCATAGCCTGGCGTTAAGCCCAGGAGCAATGATGAGACTGTAAACACTACATCGCCTATTGTAAATACTCTACCTCTACCATACATGTCTGATAATCTACCAATGAGAGCTACTGTTATAGCCATAACCAATGGATATGCGAACATTATCCATGCCATTATCATGAAGCCTATTGACGTATTAATACTGAGTCCAATACCCCTGAGTATCGCGGGTAGCGCAATTACAACTGATGAAACATTTATTGATCCCAGCAGCGCTCCAAGGAACGCATTTATTAATACAGACCTTCTCTGATCCTCACTTATTGAAGCCCACAATTCTTTCTGCATACGATTATGACATGCGGATACCTAGTATTTATAAAACCTTCTTTGTTAGTGATATCGGATATTTTCTCTATTTAGGGAAAGACTTAATTACCAACTGTCATAAATAGGACATTGTGGAAAAGGCCCTAGTTATTGGACTAGGCTTCATATCAACGAACTTAGCTAAGTACTTAATTGAAAAGGGTTTTGATGTATATATAACATATAGATCTGTTCATGGAAGTAAAGCCATGATGATGAAGGACCTGCTTAAACTAAATATAAAGCCATATAGACTTGATCCAAGTAATTACGAAAACCTATTGAAGCTCATTAATGATGTGAAACCCAACTACATATTTAACACCGTTGGTCTACTAGGTGGTTCATGGAATGAATTATGGAATGCCCATGTAGAGATTCCCCGTAATATCGCAAAGGCAATATTGAGCATTAATAAGTCAATAAAATTAATACACATAAGTGCATCAGCCGCCTCGGGGAAGATCGGTAAATTCATAAGAGAGGAGCCTAATCATTGTGATTATTCATACGTGAATCCAAGGAGTGACTATGAAAGGTCCAAATGTGATGGTGAGAGAACGATTAAGGAAATTAGCAATGAAGGGCTTAATTATGTTATTATTAGACCGACATTAGTTTATGGTTATTATAATGATCATAACGAGTTTCTAAGCTTATATAGGTTGGCAAAGATTGGATTAATACCACAGATTAGAGGTTTGGTGAGTGCGATTTATGTGGGTTACTTAGTACAATTACTTGAGAAGGTTGCGGTTAGTGAGGAGTATAAGAACACGTTCCTTTATGCAACTGAATGCACAATGTATAGTCTCGGAGACTTTGCGGAATTAATGGCTAGGTATATAGGTACCAGTGGGATTAGGATACCATTAACGCCAGGCCTTGTTGGTCTATTTTTACCCAGTGGTGCTAGGTCATTGCTTAAGTATGTTAATGTGCAGTATGATTGTGAGAGTACAAGAAAAGTTTTAGGAAGTATTAAGCCTGCAATTGATATTGGCGTTAAGGAAATTGTTGATTGGATTAAGAGGATTTATGGGTATTAAGTATTTAAATTATTAGCATTACCTGTCTTGATGAGCGAGCCCAGGGTTGCTGGCATATTAATGCTAATCACAGGAGCATTCCTACTAGTACCAGCTCTTCTTTTTGGCATTGTCTCGATAATGCTTGTACCAATACCCAACATAACAGCGACAATTATGTGGGCATTAACACTAGTAATAATTGCACTTGCTATGATGAACATAGGTGCTGGTGCGTTGTTATTATCACGACCAAGCGATTCAGAGACCAGGACATTGGGGATCGTTGTTGCAGCCCTAAATCTAGTATTCACTTGGTGGACAATAATAGGTGCTGTATTTGCGATTCTTGAATTGGCATTTTTAGTGTAAAATTAATATTGAAGTATTCCTTAATAATTGTAATACCTAGGGCATACTGTGAGGGTTATACCACTCGGAATTGGTGGTTGGGTATCAAATCCATTACTCGGCAATGTATCACTGCTCGTGGAGATTAATAACTCAAGGATTTTGATAGATACTGGTGAGGGAACTTACAGGGCATTAAGGACCTGCGGTTTTGATGTAAACAAGGTGGATTTAATACTCATAACGCATAGGCATGGGGATCATATAATGGGACTTTCAACACTCGCATTGTTTGCAAGATCCATGGGCATAACACTTAGGGTTTATGGTCCCAGGGATGTAGATTTACAAGGACTCTTTAATGCGTTGGGTATACCGCAGTATCTATCTGCAGTAGATTTTCATTCAATAGACCCAAGTCCAGAGCCTTCAACGGTGGTAATAGGACGTGATTATAGAGTAACTGCTGTCTCTGCTGATCACACAGTACCAGCACTTGCGTATAGAATTGAGGATTCTGATGGTTCATGTATAGCGTATAGTGGTGATACAAGGCCGTCTAAAAGTATTGTGAATTTATCTAGGGATTGTACATTACTTATACATGAGGTCTCGGGAAATCCAGGTACTGAAGAGGCGTCTCATTTGCATGGTCATTCAACAACAAGTGAAGCCATTCAAGTGGCTAGGGAGGCTGGTGTTAAGTACTTAATGCCAGTGCATTATTACGTGGAATCCCCTATATTAAGTGGTACCCAGGGTATTAACATAGTAATACCTGTACCGTGCACACCAATTGATATACAGAAACTGAAGTGATGCATTAATATTATACTAATATATAGCAACTTTATTGATTCAAGGAAATGCTTAATAATTAAGGTAGTGATTAAATCAATGTGAGAAGGGGTATCTCACGCACTGTTTGGGTGATAATTAGTATCATAATTGTGATAATAATTGCAGTTGGTGCTTATTATTACGTTAAGACAGTAACCGCACCTAAGCCTGTAACCATAGTTGTTGTTGCCTACTCAGGAACTACGGCTAATTTCATACAATTCGCAGGTCAATTATTCCATGAGGAACATCCAAATGTTTATGTTGAAGTTATAACATATCCATTTAGTCAGTATGTTACGAATGAATTAACGGCTCTCGAGGCTCATTCTACTGAGTATGATATTATTGAATTCACATCAACATCATCATTAAGATTTGTACCTTATGTACTTCCACTTAATCAATACATGAACACGCTATTTAATGAAAGTGACTTAATGGCTCCTCAGGAGGCCTTTGGCGGTGAATTCTATAATACAACGACCGGTCAGATTGAGTATATCGGTATAGCCTATGAGACAGTAACCTACATGCTAGCGTATAGATGTTCAATATTTAACAATCAGACACTGGCCCAGGAATTCTATAATGAGTATGGTGTTGAGTTTAATCCATTAACGTGGCAGAACTGGACAACAGTGCTTGATGTTGATCAGTTTCTTGTGAGTAATGGAATTACTAAGTACGGTGTTTTGGTAGATGATCACGTATCTCATGGTATAATAGATGCGTATCCGGCAATATTTGGTTGGTGGTATATGAATGACCCAAATCTCAATAAGGGAAGGATAGGAGGCTTGCCGAACTTTAACATATTGTTTTATGGAGCACCAGCGCCTGGTTGCCCGTATCCATTACCTGACTTTAATACGACTGATGGTATTGAGGCGCTTGAGGTCTATAAAGAACTTGTGTCATACGAACCACCTCCAAATGTTACCCCAGTAACTTATGATAATTTACCTGAGTTATATTCCGAATATGCGCCTGCTGCTATGTTATTCGTTAGTCAATTATCATATTTACCATCCAATATATATAATGATACATGCCTAGCGCCATTACCTGGTGGCTATGCTGAGACTGGTACAAACTTCTTGGCCGTTAGTAAATACTCGACTCATAAGCAGTTAGCCCTTGAATTCCTGGCATTCCTAGTATCACCACAAGTACAGGTACATGAGTACGTAGACTTCCATAAGTTCCCCATATCAAAGGAAGCATTTCAAATGTTACTGAGTAATAGCACGCTTAGTCCGCATGATAAGGAGTTACTAGATGCTGTTTATAATGCTGCTCAGAATGCATGGGCAAATCCGCCAAACATACCGCCAACATATACGGAATTAATACCAAGCTTTAACCAGGAGGTATACTCATACTTACTTGGTCAAATAGGTGCACAGGAGGCAATGAACACTGCAGCAGCCTCTTGGGTAAATGCCCTGGTCCAAACGTATGGCTCCTGTTCAGGCTAATACGTAGTTATACTAAAATGTTAAAAATTAAAAATTAATTTTCGCAGTAAATCGTTGGTGATCATCACGAGGAGATCATGGTTATTTCCATACCTGATTTATATACTAGCCTTTGGCCTAATTCCATTAATAACAACATTCTACTTCGTTGGCTTTAACCCAGAATCAATAAAGGGCCTGATACTTGATTTTCCACCGGGTACCTTTAACCTGGCGCTTAATAATACCCTATTATTTGCGGCTGTCACGGCCTTAATATCAACATTATTAGCATTGATATTGGCAATTAGGGTTGATAGTTTGCCCATGAGGTGGCAAGTACCGATGTCATTAATAATACTTATACCATATACAATACCATTTATCTCATCATCAATGATATGGTACACACTCTTTGACCCCATGTATGGACCATTTTACTATCTCTTTAAGGTATTTCATATACCGATGTTAAACATGACTACGATACCTGGCCTATCAATATGGGCAGTAATAATCGTAGGAATATGGAGCAGCACGTCTTTCGCGTACTTGGTGATTATTGGTGGTCTTAAATCAATAAGTAGGGAGCTTAAGGAGGTTTCCCAAGTGGATGGTGCCTCTATATCTCAGTATTATAGTGGTGTTGCATTACCCTACATATTCAAAATACTGCTTACAGCATTTTTGGTCATTTTCGTGCTCCAATTAGGTAATTTCGATATACCATACGTATTGACTGAAGGGGGACCTGGCTATTCATCAACCACACTACCCCTACTTATATTTGACCTGTTATATTTCATTGGAAATTTCTCTGGCGGTGAAGCCGCAGCTGCATTGCTTGCTGCAATGGCTACCTTACCAGCTGCTGCATTACTATATGTTATGCGTAGTAGTGGGTTTTATGTCAGGCTTCCTGTTGTTAAAATTCCGGATAAGGTTTATGATTCATTACTATGGCTATCGACAATAATAATACTCCTTTTCTTATTATTTCCAGTTTATTGGATGGTTATACTTGCCTTTAGGCCTAATATATATGACTTCATAACACCACCGATACTTTACCCAATAGCCCCCACTGTTAAGTATTTTGTGAGCGCTCTTTCGAGTTCTGTGCCGTACATATCCACAAACCTTATAGTTGGTGCATTCGTGGCATTGATCTCAGCAGTGCTGGCTGGTACGGCCTCATACATAATGTCTAAGCAGAACATTTATTGGTTATTGCTCATTACAATATACCTATACTCATTACCATCAACGAGCTTCATATTCCCAATATACATATTATTCATGAATTCAGGGTTTTTAAATACATGGTGGGCATTAATTCTTGCTGAGCCGATATTCACGGTAACGCTATCCGCCTGGCTCCTCTTCAATATATATAGGGACCTGCCAAATGAGTATCAGGAGTTGGCCGAGATTGAGGGTGCGTCTTCGACCTATATTCTGTTTAGGATAATAGCGCCAATAACCAGGAGTAGTTGGTTCATGGCTATGATACTCTCATTCATAATAAGTTGGCAATTACTATTTTACCCGTTAATACTCACGGAGACTCCATGGCAATTCAACTTCCCACCAACGGGTGCACAGACAGTTACTATATTCGCAATAGAGGCGATAAGGAGTAGGGCCGTTGATTGGGGCTTATTAGCCTCATCAGCACTTGTTGTTGCATTACCCGTCATGATACTCAGTTATATAATAATGGGTAGATTACTTGAGGGATTCAATATTGGTGGGTTGAAGGGATAATCATCTTAATTTAAATGTATGCATATGTATTATGTACCGATGAAAATAATTGTTGGGTAAGGTTTTTAAATTCGATATCAAAAGTGATATTGGTGAGAAAATGTTTGGTATGACAAGATGGGGTACATGGTTAATACTGAATCAAATAACGGACAGGATTAAAATAAGTGAATTAAGAAGTAAAGTACCTCTATATGGCGCTGCCTTTGACTATGCAATAAGTGCGCTGCAAATGGCCGGTTTAATAAGAGTTATCAAGGAGGGTGGTGAGGAGTACGTGGAATTGACAGATCTAGGTAAGAGCTTCAAGAGCTGGTACACAAGCTATCCATACTCACCACCCGCTGCTCCATGGGGCCCAGGTTGGGGTTGGTTCTACGGAGGATGGCATGGTGGAAGACGCTGGTGGCATTGGTGGTGGTAACACAATAATGCAGTTCATTAAAAAATAAAATTATTTTATTATTTCTGTCGGTATCTTCATGATAACTCTTGCCATTGGTGAAACAATGTTTGCGGCAAGCCTTACAAGTGTTGCCATATTGCCCTTAACCTCCAGTTTCCTAAATATACTGAGCATTGTCGTTATAGGATCACCCAGGTTTTCAAGTACTTTAAGCCATACATCATAGTTTGCCATAACGACATATTGATACAAATCGATGTTGGGATTTATTAGAAAGGATGCTTCATTGCACGAATTATTGAATTTAAGTAGTATACCTATGTACTTAATATCATTAATTCCATAGGTTTTTTGTAGGTACGTTATTACATTATTACTAAGGTTCTTGCCAATAAGTAATACATCTATTTTCCAACCATTAATTGCATTGAGGAAATCCTCATTATTATTAAGACTTGAGCATAGCGCATCACACCATTCCCTGCTTGGAAATATGTATGACACGTGATGGTTTTTAATAATAATGTTTTAAGTATTCCCTTAATTTAATGATGATAGATAGATTAACATGCATCTGTTAAATTCCGATCTGCATTTATGGCAATCATCGGTATACCATGGCTTTAGGCACTGTATCATTGCCTCTTGATAGATCCTCCTTGAGTACTCAACTTTTTGACTAATCACGGAATTTTAATATAGAGAACTATCCTAAAAACTTACGAAAACTCTTTAAGCAATAATCATTAATCAGTGAATCCCCTTTCTAATAACTGAATATTATACATATAATACCATTATTCTCTCCAATATGTGATATTTTACTATGTATACAGGTATAGAAAGAGGTTTTATTAATTAATTTTTATTTTTATATTCAATTACTAATTTATTAGAAATAGAAATACAACATTTAATAAAGTATTTTTAATAAATACAACACTAGTACCCTGGATGTTAATATGGCTAATCATGTCTTTGGGCCTGTACCTTCACGTAGATTGGGCAGATCATTGGGCGTCAACGTTGTCCCGCTTAAGTACTGCAATTTCAACTGCATATACTGCCAACTCGGTAGGACAAGGCATGTAATAAATAACTTAAGAATGTTTTATCCACCAGAGGATATAATTAAGGAGTTAGAGATAGCTACGAGGACCAGGAATTATGATTATTTAACATTTATTGGTGATGGGGAACCAACACTATATGCTGGACTTGGAAAGCTAATACAATGGGCTAGGAATAATCAGGATAAGCCATTAGCAATACTGACTAATGGGGCTAAGTTAATTGATGAAGGAATCAGGACTTGGTTAAGTGAATTAGACGTGGTTAAGGTTAGTACAGATGCAGGGAACGAGAAAACGTTTAGGCTAATCAATAGACCACATAGGGAAATAACCTTCGATAGGTTCGTAGAGGGTATTGAGAGATTCCGTGAGGTATTTAGTGGGCAGATATGGACTGAGATAATGCTTGTGCAGGGAGTGAATGATAATGAGGATGAAATAGAACGTATTGGTGATGCCCTAAGTAGGTACAGACCGGATAGAGTCTACATGATGGTGCCCACAAGACCACCCGCTGAGTCCTGGGTTAAGCCACCAACATCCGATGTATTAATGAACCTCGCTAGGGTGCTTTCGAGGTATGTGAATAGTAGTAGGATATTCATAATAGATTATATTGAGAGAGGGGAGTTTCATATAGATAGGGATGATCCAGTAAATAGTTTGCTAAGTATTCTTAAGATTCAACCAATGACTATCGATCAGATAATGGATGTTATTAAGAGGAATAACCTGGATATGTCGATTCTTGATGAAATAAGGAACTCCACAAAGGAGGTTGTGTTTAACGGCATTAAGTACTTAGTTTATTCCGGTGTGTGAGCTTCATTAAATATATAGTTCCTTTATTCGCATTATTTAATAACCATAATAAGCACAAATACATATGCCAGAACCACTTAATTTTGATATTGCCATTATTGGTGGTGGTATTGCCGGTGTGTCCATAGCTCGTGAATTGTCTCAATATAATGTTAATGTTGTTGTTATTGATATGCATGATGATATTGGTCTAGAAAGTACATCAACAAACCATAACTTGGTCTGCCAGGGTGGTGATTCTTTGTCATTCAGACCAGGTACACTCCATGCTGAATTGAATATTAAGAGCATACCGCTTTGGCCGAAACTCGCTGAAGAGTTGAATTTTCCATTGAAGAGAATTGGTGGTCTTTGGCTAATTAGGGATAAGGCCGATTTCAAGAGGTACCTAAGACTTTACTCAAGGGCTTTTAAGTCCTCACTTGAGCCAAATGCGCCTTATTATATTCCTGAAGGTAGCTTTCAACCACTCGAGTTTGTGGATAGAAAACGGCTTCTGGATATGGAGCCGTACATTATGCCAAATGCCCTGGGTGCACTGCATGATCCAAATCTATGTATTACAGACCCAGTTAAGGTTGCTAAGGCTCTTGCTGAGAATGCTAAGGCTAACGGTGTTGAGTTCTTACTTAAGCAGGAGGTTACTAAGATTGAAAGGCAGGGTATAACGTATAGTATCTATACAAAGCAGGGATTAATCGTTAAGTCGATCTTCGTCATTAATGCCTCCGGCATTGGGGTTGATAGAATTGCTGAGATGATTGGTGCGAGAAACTTCTCAATAGTTCCATTGAAGGGTACATTAACAGACTTTGATGAAGAGGTTGGTAAATTAATAAGTCATGAGGTTCATGTACTGCCTAGGATGGAGGACTTACCTCATGTAAAGGCTGTATTACCTAACATCTATGGGCTTGCCAGGTCAGGTATTTACCTAGAACTCACGTATAGGAGTGATAAGGCTGTTCATGAAGAGGCTGTTAATCATAATATTAAGGTTGCTAAGGAATTATTCCCAGAAATACCCTTTGAAAGGCATGTCGTTAAGTCATTCACGGGATTCATGGCGTATACTAACGCGGATACTGGTTGGCATGACTTTGTAGTTGACATACCTGATTATGTGCCTAATTGGATCAACATAGTGCTTGGTCCTGCTGGTGTGTCAGCATCACCAATGCTTGGTAAGAAGGTCATTGAGTTATTAATGCAGTCAGGGCTTAGGCTTGAACCTAAGAGGAACTTCGACCCAAGGGCTAGGAGGGGTGTATTATCATGAGTGCGCCGAGATTCTTAACTCTTGATATTGCTAGAAAAATGATCGATGCAATGATTAGGTATGCTCAGGATAATAAGGTGCTACCAGGTAGTTTCGCTGTGGTAGATGAGGGTGGTCATGTGATTGCAGCTGAACGTAGGGATAATGGGCTATCAGCAACCTTTGATATTGCAATTGACAAGGCTTGGACAGCAGCAACAATGAAGACATCGGCTAGGGTTCTTGAGGTTATCACGAGGGGGCAGGGTTGGAGACTCAATGTTAAGTACAATGGTAGGCTCACAATAATTCCCGGCTCAGTGCCCGTGATCTCAGGCAATAGGGTTATTGGCGGTATAGGGCATAGTGGTGGTTCTGCTGAGGAGGATGAGGCAATAGCGCAGGCAGGGTTGAGCGCATTTTATAGGGAGGATCACATAGACTTCATTGGCGAGGATAGACTTAGGTCATTAAGGAAGGTAGCAGACGCCGTGATCAATCACGTCATGGAGAAGAAGTTACACCCAGTAGTCATAACAATAGTTGATGAATGGGGATGGCCAGTATTAATATATAGAATGGATGGTGCATCATACGGTTATTTGGAGGTTTCTCGTGATAGAGCATGGACCGCCGCAGCCTTTAAATTGCCATCTGACGAAGTTCCTAACTATACAGGTACTGAGCATGGTAGCGAATGGAACGAGAGACTAAATACATCAGCAGGTGGTGTACCCTTTAGATTACAGGGATTATTATTTGCAATTGGCATTGCGGGTAATAAACCACAGGAAGATAAGGAAATAGCGATTTCAGTACTAAAGAGCATAGGGGTAGAATTACCAGTCTAAGCCCAGCCCCTAAAGCCACATCACATAATCAGATGGGCAAGTCATCAGCATCAAATAAACCATTAATAAAGACATATTTTAACCTTAATGCTAAAGAGCGCCTATGAGGTTTGAATGATCTCCTCAAGCTTCTTAACTAGGGTTTTCTCCACATGCTCATTCCAAAGCATCTCAGCAACATCAACGGCAAGGAATAATTCACCAAGAAAGAGGGTCTCAAGGGCCGTTACAGCAAGATTCTGTAACCACTTACCAACACCAACAGTAACCCTTAACTTATCTGAAAATTGCTCAAACGTGAATGTTAAGGCCCTATCAGCAGCAATTAGATCCCTCAATATACCACCCTTCTGGGCCTGCACTAAAGCCCTACTACCCTCAACCTTCTGTTGCACTCTCCAACCATCATTAACTAGATAACTCGAGAACTTCTGCACAACATCATTGAGATTTACCTGCTTATTATACGTAAACTCCTTCCTAAAAATCCCCATATTAATACCGTAGTGTCTAAACCGTTTTTAAATTTTTGTCACACCAGTTTTATAAGTAGGTTATTTATCCTATCTTGTGATAACAAGGATAAGTCACATAACGTATTACATCGATATAAAATCAGCCTATGTACAATACATGGGTTGTAATTTCCACTGTCCATGGTGCATAAGGAAACTAACGCCATGGGATCATCATCTAAGTAATAACGAATTGACTAGACTGAGGTTTCAGGGATTGTTAAGCACGGATGAATTCCTGGGAATAATCAATGATGCAATAGCTAAATATGGCCTAGAGGAGGCTGTTCTCGGTGGCGAAGAACCAACAATTGATCCAGCTTTACCTATGATAATTAAGGAGTTGAGTAATAGGAAACTAAGAATAAGATTACTAACCAACGCCTACGAAATAAACAATGAATTACTCAATGAGTTAAAATTGTGCGGTGATTGTGAAGTCATCATTGGGATCAAGACCCTTGATCCAAAAAAGCACATCAAGTATACGGGCAAACCCCTTGAACCTGTACTAAGGAATACGGGGCGATTACTGGAGAGTGGTATTAAGGTTATTTTTGAGACCGTGTTAATACCTGGGCTAAACGATATTAATGACATTGAGGAAATAGCGAAATACCTAGCAGGTATTGCAAAGGACCCAACTCTAATAATTGATCCATTAATACCAATACCAGGCACACCCTGGAGAAGACCAACTCAGGAGGAATTAAATGATGCAATGAGTAGGGTAGGTAGGTATGTCAGGGTAATGACCCATGAAAAAATCGGAAGATCCAGTAGAGTGGTTGTACTATATCCGAGACTTTAATCACAGGGCGATATGATTGCTTAGCTCTATATCTATTCCCTTAATCACCTAATTAACACAGTAGCGCAAAATAACTCATTTGCAACATGCGAGGAAGTAAGGCCGCAATAACAGCTTTTGACGCATACATAACTATGATGGAATTAAGAGAATCTAAAGCTCACAAGGTCTATGAGGTATTGAAAAAGATACATGAAAAGACGGTGAGTAAGTACAGGTTAAGGAGGACACCAGGCAGAATGAACAAAAACGAATGCTCCAACTGGTAGCCGGGCCCGGATTCGAACCGGGGTCAACGGGTCCAAAGCCCGCCATCCTTGGCCGCTAGACGACCCGGCTAGTAATGATAATAAAGGACCCAGTTTAAAAGCGCTACTCGTCGTGATCTACGGCTTTACGCCTTTAATGCATTCTTCCTTATTGCTAATCCCCTTGCTATTAGGAGCTTCGTCTCTATTGTAGCTACTGTCTCTCCTCTTTGATTCTTAACTTCATGCCTGAATGTTATTATACCACCATTGTACTTCTCGCTTGGTTTCTTATCAACGACCTCGGACTCGACGTATATCGTGTCACCAATCTTAACGGGCCTTAAAAATTTCGAGCTAACCTCAATTAATGCTATCGTTGTCCCAGCAACTAACGGTGCGAATAGACCAACGGCGAGGGCTTGGATCAGTAGTCCATGGGCGACCCTACCCTCAAATATGGTCTCTTTTGCAAACACATCATCAACGTGTAATGGGTTGTAATCTCCCGTTAATCCAGAAAACTGGATGATATGGGTCTCAGTGACTGTTAATCCCTGTGACCTCATTTTCATGCCTATCTGGAAGTCGTCAAATGTGTATGGTGGTAATTTTAGGCTCACAACCTTAATTAGTAATTCAATTATTAACGTTTACCCGGGTCTTACTAATCACTTCCGGTGTCTCATGATGAGTAATACCGATAGTATCAGCGCGATCATAATTATTACTATTATGTAGCCTAATGATGAGTAAAGAGCGGACTGCGCCATGTTCGTCTTCATTGCATGTTGTGTGGTTGTGGTTATTACAGGTCCTGTTGTTATGAAGTTTATCACGTAATTACCTGGCGCTAGTGCCAGTACAATTCCATTGCTCGTTTCCTGAAAGCCCTGTATATTACTTGGTATTGTTGTTGGCAATACATTACTTGCCATGTAGACTTGAGTTTCGTAGTCAGTGCTTATCCTTATTTGTAGTGTTCCATTGTTAAGGACGTTTATGTATGGCGTATATATTATTGTTACATTTCCTGGATTAACCATAGATAGGTATACCTCGTTATTCGATATGTAGTAGGGTATTGATTGTCCTGTACTATTTACCACAGTTACGGGGCCCAGGGGCTGCACAGGAAGTGTTATGTTCATTAGCAGTGCTGGTGTATATAACGTTGCGTTTATGGTTACCAATGAGTTATTTCCTGCTAGGTATATGAATACCATTATTGATAGTAGGTCAAGCACAACTATTGACCTAGTGCTGTGTTAAAAATCTTTCTTTCAATCACTAATTAACAGAAAACCCAAGGCCACTAACCAACCTATGCCTATTCTTAATAAAGGCATTGGTCAGGTGGAGCATGTGCCAGCAAACCATGTGGCCCTTAGTAAACGCCTCACAATCACACCTACCAACCATGGCAACCTCACCATTCCTCAACCTCCTAATCCTAACCTCAACACTATGCCAGGTATTTGGTCTAGACCTACTCCTAACTCTACCCCTAATCACCCACTCTCTACCAACCCTCCTAACCTCATCGAAGATCACGTCCTTACTAACCATTATTAATCAACGATATTACCCACTAATTTAAGAACCATTCTAGTTGAATCAACTCATTGGTAGGATAATTACAGTACCGGTCTTAACATCGCAATACTTATCCCTATAAGCCACGCTCACGTAGTGCCTAGCCTCATCGCCAGAGCAATGCGCTGGGCATACATACCTTGAGTACTTAGCGACAACATCAAGTTGTTGCCTAGATGGGCCGTGGAAACCACCAATTACCAGGTAAACATCACCGAGCAACTCATGGCTTCTCTTCACGATATTGTCAATGCCAGGGTGGGAACAACCAACCACAACAACAGAACCATAACCGCTCAATTTAATAATTAATGAATGTTCATAAACACCCATACCACTCATGACACCCGTCGTAACGGCATCCTCAAGTACCTCCTTCGAATCCCTAACTGTAACTGGGTTGAGGCCCCACCTACGCAGTACGTCATCCACATCAGGAACATAGACAATCAATCCTCTCCTAATTTCACTAATATATTTAAATCCGCCGTAGTGATCTGCGTGATAATGACTAAGAAAGGCTGCATCGATTCTATTGAGGTCTATGCCCAAGGCCTTAATGTTATTCTCCATAATCCTCGGTTCCGTATCAGCATCATAAAGAAGCACCCATTTATCTGTCTCAATGAGTATGCTCCATCCCCAATCATTCAGTAGTGATGAGTTTGGCTTATTATCATTAATTACAGTTAACTTAATCCACTTTACCATGATTGTTACTTAATATAATACTTTATAAGTATAAGTATAGTGTAATATTTTAGTCCCAGTGATGATATGCACCTCCACCGATTAATGAGGAGATTAGCCTGGAACTGAATCTCCCTGGAGGATTTTGCTTATAAATTAATGGCATGTTTTTGTGTCTGTGGGTCAAGGTATTGAATAATGGAGTTAGGTATAGCATTAGTCATTCCATTATTAACCTGCTTAGTACCAAGGATTTTAAGAATAATAGTATTATTAATTTTATAATTACCATGTTTAATAATGCCCATTCCTTTGGGGTTCCTGAGGATATACGTAGTGTTTATATTCATGGTAATGTCAGTTATAGACGTGTCTATGGTTATGTAATGTACATTAGGAGATATAAATCCGTTAGTGTTCATATTGGGGTTAATCGTATTAGGTATGACTTTGGTAACTGTGCTAATTATTGGGGCTGGCAGGTGCTTGCCCATGAATTTGCTCATTTGGTGGGTATTGGTGGTGGACATTACCTCAGGCATGGGAATGTTCACCTCAATGTTGCTAAGGAATTGTTACTGGGATCATTACCTACGGAAATCGCCATCCCATCAACTTATTACCTACTAATTGACTACTCATTGGGCGATTGTAAGAGAGGTTATTCCTCAGTTTCAAGGAGACTCGTTATTGGTGAACTAGATAGGTTAGTTGGTGATTATTCGATTAATCCAGGGTATTACATTAATTGTTCAGATCGTTTATTATCATTAATGAACACGTGCAGTAAGCACATGAAGGAGAGCAGGGACGACTTTTCATGAATTGTATTAGTCACTTCTCGTATCGTTATTAGAAAGGTTTATTAGGACTACTTAACGCTGGGTTTTGATTATCGATGGCAGTTAGGATTATCGAGAAGAAAATCGAGGATATACTATCAATGATGCGAAATCCTGCCCAGGTTAGAAATGCAGGTACCCTGGCGCATGTTGATCATGGTAAGACAACCACAACAGACTCATTACTAATGGGTGCTGGTTTACTAAGCCCTAAGGTTGCTGGTAAGGCCCTTGCTATGGATTATGTTGAGATAGAGCAATTACGACAAATGACTGTTAAGTCTGCTAATATAAGTCTATACTTTGAGTATGAGGGTAAGCCATATATAATCAACTTTGTTGATACGCCAGGGCATGTTGACTTCACGGGTCATGTTACGAGGTCTCTCAGGGTTATGGATGGCGCACTCGTCGTTGTTGACGCCGTTGAGGGTGTCATGACACAGACAGAGACTGTGGTTAGGCAGGCAATGGAGGAGATGGTTAGGCCTGTGCTCTTTATTAATAAGATTGATAGATTAATCAAGGAGCTTAGGCTTAATCCAAATGAGATCCAGGAAAGGATTATTGAGATAGTTAAGGACTTCAATAATTTAATAGATATGTATGCTGATCCGAATTTCAAGGATAAGTGGAAGGTTGATCCATCAAAAGGTCAGGTAGCGCTGGGTTCGGCACTGAATAAGTGGGGAGTAACGATACCGCAAGCCGCAAAGGCAGGTCTTAAATTCAGTAATATTGTTGATGCCTATGAGAAGAATTACGTTGATGAATTAGCCCAGGAATTTCCACTGTATAGGGCTATCCTAAACATGATTGTTGAGCATGTACCACCACCAAACGTTGCTCAGAGATATAGAATACCAAAGATTTGGAGAGGTGACATAAACTCACCACTTGGTAAGGCATTGCTTGAGGCTGACCCAGATGGACCAACCGTAATAGCTGTTAGTAAGATGAATAAGGACCCACATGCAGGTTTGATAGCTACTGGCAGGGTGTTTAGTGGCACTATTAGGGAGGGTGACGAGGTCTACCTAATAAATGCCAAGACTTCCAAGAGGGTCTTACAGACATACCTATACATGGGTCCAAATAGAATAGTGATACCTGAGGTACCTGCTGGCAACATAGTTGCTTTATTGGGTGTTGATGATGCGAGGGCTGGTGAGACCATTGTAGCTTCATCAATTAAGGACGTGGCTGCACCATTTGAGAGAATGAAGTATATAAGCGAGCCCGTAGTCACAGTCGCAATAGAACCCAAGAATCCAAATGACCTTGCAAAGCTTGTTGAAGGTCTTAAGGAGTTAACTATTGAAGATCCAACACTTAGCTTAAAGATTGATGAGGAGACTGGACAGATATTACTTAGTGGCGTTGGTACACTTCATCTCGAAATTGCCACGTGGTTGCTTAAGGAGAGGACTAAGCTTGATTTCGCAGTATCACAACCATTGGTCAGGTTTAGGGAGGCCGTTAGGACTACATCGCCTACCTTCGAGGGCAAGTCACCAAATAAGCACAATAGGCTATACATAAGTGTTGAGCCGCTTGATGAGGAGACCATTAGGTTAATTCAATACGGTGAGGTTACTGATGACCAGGATCCAAGGGAGAGAGCCAAGATACTTAGGGAGAAGGCTGGTTGGGATACTGATGAGGCTAGGGGCATTTGGACCGTTGACGAGCAGTACATTAATGTCCTTGTTGATAAAACAACAGGTATTCAGTACCTTAGGGAGATTCGGGACTACATAGTGCAGGGCTTTAGGTGGTCAATACAAACAGGCCCATTAGCTCAGGAACCAGTTAGAGGAATAAAGGTAATACTCCATGATGCTGTCGTTCACGAGGATCCAGCACATAGAGGTCCAGCCCAGATAATGCCAGCAACGAAGAACGCCATAATGGCTGGAATACTCGCAGCAAGACCAACACTGCTTGAACCTGTGCTTTCCATAGAGGCTAAGACGACCCAGGAAAACATTGGCTCAGTAATTGGCGTGTTGAATAGGCATAGGGGTAAGGTTATTGATATGGTGCAGTCTGAGTATATGGTTACGATTAAGGGTGAGATACCCGTCATTGAATCATTTACCCTAAGCGACGAGTTGAGAAGTGCCACCGCAGGTAGAGTGTTCTGGAGCCTTCAGTTCTCAAGGTGGTCGCCAGTTCCTGAGAACATGCTTGTTGATATAGTAATGAAGATTAGGGAGAGGAAGGGGTTGCCTAAGGAGATTCCGAAGGTTGAGGACTTCATATCGCAGTACTAAAATAATAACTTAAGGAGTTTGATTTTTAAATACATCAAGTGTAGTTGTAATACACATGTCATCACAAGGTAGTCAAGGCGGGGGTAAGATAAAGGTATCCGTGCAGAAGGCAGGTCCATTAGACACTGGAGAAATTGCGCAAACCATGAAGACCATTAAAACAAAATTTGCAATAATGAGTGGTAAGGGTGGTGTTGGTAAGAGCTTCGTTACTGCGAATCTAGCGCTGGGTTTTGCAATGAGGGGTTATAGGGTTGGTGTGCTTGATGCTGATGTTTACGGTCCAACAGTACCAAAGTTACTCGGCCTAGTTGGTGCTAACCTTTACCTTAGTGAGGATGAGAAGATAATACCTGCCGAAGGCCCATTTGGCATAAAGGTAGTTTCCATGGACTTCCTATTACCAACCGAAGATACTGCCGTAATTTGGAGGGGCCCATTAGTTGATAGAGCCATTAAGGACTTCCTGGGTAGTGTTCTTTGGGGCGATTTAGACGCGTTATTCATAGATTTACCGCCGGGCACAGGTGATGCTCCATTAACAATAGCTCAAACCCTTGCTAATGAAATGACAGGTAGCATAATAGTCACTGCGCCAAGTGATGTCTCAAAGAGGATTGTGCAGAAGGCTATTGATTTCTCAAGGAAGGTGAAAATACCGATAGTTGGCATAATTGAGAACATGTGTTGTTTTTATTGTCCTGAATCTGGTAAGACTTACTATGTGTTTGGTAGATTAATTGGTAAGGAAATGGCTGATAAGTATGGCGTGCCGTACCTTGGCATGGTACCACTTGACCCAAGGATCGGTGAATCAAATGACTTAGGTGAACCCTTCCTAATGAAGTACTCCACCTCAGATACTGCTAGGGCTATATTTAGCATTGTTGATACAGTAATAGCAATGTATAAAGATAAGCTTGAAGCTAAGACTGAGACACCAACTAAGAAACAAATAAAGTCATTGCTTAAATTGCCAGGCGAGGAGGAAGGCGAGGGAGAGTCATAAGTACCTCCTCAATGCCTTAGCGGTCTCTATTACTGCGTCAAAATCCCCAGGCGCTGACAGGTAAATACCGGGGAAGTACTGTAATAATTCACGAGCTCTCTTAACAGCATCATCTATTGGGTCCTGCTTTACTGGAACTTCAGCATTAAGTATTCTGCTTATTATCCTTGATGATTTATTAGTAATTATTAATAAGGGAGGATAAACATCAACATTGAATTCCCTATTTACCGTAATAACCCTTATTAAATCATCCATTGATAAGGTATATTGAAGCATAGCAAAGTTAGGTTTAGCACTTAGTCTCTCCTTTATGTAACCCTCATCAAAGTTCGATATGGAGATTCCAAGCCTTGCATCATCTATTTGTTCAACGCCTCTTAAATAATCAATGGCACTTATTGGTGTTAAATCAGTAACCGCAGTAACACCAGGTCCTAAATCCCCCCTCATTAATAAATAATCCTTAATACCATTTGCTAGACCACCCATTATTAATGACACGAGCCCAACCTTATTATGATCAGCCACCCTGACATTTGCCATAACTTCAACATTACCATACCTGCGTTTAATTAACGCCCCAACAAGTACTGCATTGGCTGATGGATTTGCAAATGTGGAGTCAGGTATGTCTACGTGCGTTACATAATCAACAATATTACCCACCATATCTAAGTAATTATTTATGTTATCAATCCTTCTTAACGGCGGTAATTCAGCTATTATTACCATTACTAGGTGGTGATTATAACTATAATTAAGAATTACGCTATTGAACCCTTTATACAGTTAATGTTTAACCACGGAGATAGGAGAATGAACTCATTATTAAGTAGGTTCATACCCTCAGGGCAATTACTAAGCTTTAGTGAACTATTCATCCTCATAATAACCAGGTTTCCAAATTCCCTATACAGTTTCCGTGAGAATAGCCTTGTAGCAATTATGAAGAATACACCATGGGTTCTGCCAATCCTCATGCTATTAATTAATGAATTCAATAGATCCTTATTGCTCATGAGACCCTCAGCATTATCAACAATCATAATAACCCTATTATCCTTAGATCCCATGAACCACTTGGTAATGTCTTCAATGAGTATGGTCTCATATATATTCATTAATGAGTCAGGTAATTCATGAAGATCAATTACAGCAATCCTATTCTTCAATATCCTTATTGGACTAAAGATAGAAATGTCAATGTTATCGCCGCCTACATTTACCAATGCATCAAAGTAACCAGTATCCTTTAATGAATACGCAAGATCAATGGCCTTATTTATTGGTGATCGACCGATAGTATTAAGTAGTTCGGGATCCTTGATGACGCTAATGAAACTCTGAGCCGTATTAAGGGCCTTCTCATTTTCCATCATCAACGTAGTAATGACATACTTAATCTCAGGATCTAAATAATTAATAGCTCTCTCAATGAACCACCTAAACCTAATCGATAATGGCATAATACTCAACTTCCCAAAATCCTTCCTCTGGAAATCAACGTTAAATTCAATACCATCATTCTTGGACATGCTCATTGTAATTCTAGCCCTCTTACTCCGAAAGCCTAAAATACGTAACTTATCAACAATGTACTTCTTCAACTCATCAATATCTATTGGCCTATTCAACTTCATAAGATCCAGTGGTACTAATGCTGAGACATCTATGCCATCCTCAATAAGGCCCTTTGGATACTCACCAGTCCTATCAAGTATTATTATGTTTTCATAATCACCTATTGAATGTAATCCCTTAATCAATTTTTTAATGAAGAATGACTTACCGCAACCTGGCTGGCCCGTTATTAATAATCCCTTACTCAATACACTTTCATTAAGCATTATTGGTATATCATAGCCATTAATCATTGTCTTACCGAACATTAAATTACCTACTAGTCCAATAAATTCCCTAATAACATCACCACTTGGGTAAATAACTAAACTGCCGTTAACAGGTATTATAAGCAATGTTGTGTATCTGTAGGATCCGTTATTCTTAATTCGTGAAATAACGAAGTCACTAATAACCTTAATATATGTTGAGTTTGTACCCCTTATTGAAAGTGGTGGGTTGATAGTACTCTCGACTTTACTAACTCTAAGCAAGACCTCATTGTTTGTTGAGAAATCAAGAACGACTATGTACGATCCAATGAAGAGCTTACTAATCAGTTCATTATGACCAAGTCTTGAACTTATCGTTAATATCAATCTACTATTTTCATTAATGCTTCTCTCAACAGTTCCTAATATATCGCCCAATTTATTAATGCCCAACCTATCAATGGCGCTATCCTCAGAATCACCTCTCTGCATTAAGATAGGAGTTATAAAGTAGCTTATAAGGATTCGTGAAGTATTACCTCGCGGTAATTACGATGAACTCCACGTGAAACAAAATGAAAACCCATAGAAAATACTGAAACTACTGAGACAAGTACTCCCTAATGGTTAATGCTAGTCTCTTTATACCCTCAAAGATCTGCTGTGGTGTTGGGTATGTGAAGTTGAGTCTCATATCATTATGCCTATCCTCACTTGGGTAAAATGACTTACCAGGTACGTAAGCCACGCCATACTTCTTAACAGCCACGCCAAGCATTTCACCAGTATCAATCTTCTCAGGTGTTGTTAACCAAATGAACATGCCAGCCGATGGCCTGGTCCAAGTGACACCATCAGGCATGTACTCACTCAATGCTTGAAGCATTAGGTCTCTCTTCGACCTATAGATCTCCTTTATTCTCGGTATATTCCTCTCAATAATACCTCTCCTTAATAATTCAACAGCAATGTACTGATTAAGTGTTGATGTGTGCAGGTCAATGGACTGCTTAGCAAGTTCAAACCACCTAATTACCTCACTGCTTGCCGCGACCCAACCAAGCCTAAGTCCAGGTGCGGCTATCTTACTAAATGTAGATAAGTAAATCACCCTGTCCTCACTATCCATTGCCTTAAGCCTTGCTGGTGGGTGGTCATCACCAAAGTAGATATAGCCATATGGGTCATCTTCAATTATCAGTAGGTCATACCTACTGGCTATATTAAGTAATGCCTTCCTCCTTTCCATACTCATTGTAATGCCCGTTGGATTCTGCCCAGTAGGCACTACGTATATAAACTTCGGCTTAGTACCATTATCAATTATCTTCCTAATAGTATCCTCGAGAGCATCTATTTTGATGCCCTCATTATCCATGGGTATACCGATTATCCTAGGTCCATAAATCCTAAAAGCCTGTAAGGCAGCTAAGTACGTGGGGCTCTCGGTTATTATGTAATCCCCTGGATTAATGAATAACCTGCCAATTATATCAAGTGCCTCCTGACTACCAACTGTAATTATTATATTCTCAGGTTTATCGATCTTAATCCCCTCCTTTTTCATGAACCTTATCAATTCCTCCCTCAATTCTAAAATGCCACCTGTTGTTCCATATTGAAGAGCCCTCTCAGCTTTTGTGGATAGCACATCTCTCGTTATTTCTATTATTTCCTTAACAGGGAAAGATGATGGATCAGGCATCCCACCTCCAAAGGATATCACGTTTTCAGTAACCCACTTCAATAATTCCCTGATTTCAGAAGCTTTCATTAGTTTTGACCTATCCGACAAGAATTGATTGAGGTCCATAGCCAGTCGTCATGTTGTGATTAAGAGGAATTTATATTGTTTTCTCTAGAATAAAAATAAGTATATTGAATAAATATTTATTTTTAGACAATAATAATGATTAAAAGAGTCGCTCAATTTCATCAAGGTAAGCAACAACATCCTTTGCAAAATACGTAATTATTAAATCTGCTCCAGCCCTCCTAATGGCGATTAAGGACTCGAGAATAGCCTTCTTCTCATCAAGCCAACCATTCATTATGGCTGCCTTGAGCATTGCATACTCACCACTTACCTGATAAGCAGCCAGCGGTATCTCTGGGAAATTCTGTTTAACAAGCCTAATAACGTCGAGAAAGAGCATTGCCGGTTTGACCATGACTATGTCGGCGCCCTCGTTAATGTCCATGACAACCTCCTTAAGGGCCTCATGGGCGTTCCTTGGGTCCATCTGGTAACTACGCCTATCGCCAAACTTAGGGGCACTAGCCGCGGCCTCCCTAAATGGACCATAGAATGAACTTGCGTACTTGGCGCTATAGGCCATTATAATGACATCACTAAAACCTGCCCTATCAAGGGCCTCCCTAATCGCCTTGACCTGCCCATCCATCATACCCGACGGCGCAACAACATCAACACCAGACTCCGCATACGTTACGGCCGTTTTTGCATAGAGCTCTATTGTTGAATCATTATCCACAACATACTTGCCATCGGACAATCTCTTAACAATGCCACAATGACCATGGTCTGTATACTCACAAAGACATACATCAGCCATTACAATGAGTTTATCCTCAAAGGAGTCCTTCAAGAACCTAATTGTCCTCTGTATTATACCATGCTCATCATATGCCGAACTACCCCACTCATCCTTATGCTCAGGTATGCCAAACAAAATAACTGACTTAATGCCAGAATTAATCAATTGATCGACAAAATTAAGTATTTTATCATTGAGCGGCCACCTATACTGCCCAGGTAATGACTTAATGGGTTCCGGCTCGTTAATATCCTCCCTAACGAATATTGGCATTACAAAGTCATCGGGCCTAAGCATCGTTTCAGCGACCATATTCCTAATGAGGACATTCGACCTAAGCCTCCTAGGCCTATTGACGGGATAATTAAACAAGTAACTCCTCAACCTAATACTTTCAGTAGTAACCACAGCATTGATGCGCCAAGCACCTGTTTAAAAACAGTGCTTCCCCTAGTCACTGGGAATAAAGAATGAGTAAATACCAAGACCAATCATGAATAAGCCCAGCATCCCAAGGGCAATCCTACCTGCATCAGCAACGACACTCCAATCACCAACGCTCTTAACAATGCCCTTATAAATGGCCAGCACTATGATAGTCTGAGCAACCCAAGAACCGAACCCGAACATGAAGCCGACAAGGAATGATAACCTGGTCGTAATCATGGGAGCAATAGCAATAGTTAATATCAAAACAATGAAGAAATCACCACCAAATGCCGCTGCCAAGCCATGTATCCATATCAACTTGTAATCCGCAGTCTTAATGTTATGATGATCCCCATGCCTCCCAAACACCAAATATGCGGCGACCCCTATCATTGTTAATCCAACAATTATGTCGACATACGGATCAAGAATCGAGGTATTAAGTAAACCCATCAACTCACCAACCAAAGCACTCATTAAGGTCCACACCAGTGTCAAGGCACCAGCAAACACGGAAACGGCGGCGACAACACCTTTTATGCTTCTCTGCATTAGACCGTAGGATACTGTGATCGGCCAAGTGTGCTCATCAGGCTTCAAGCCATGTATCACACCGACAATTAAAACTGCCAATAACCAATAAGGACCCATTGATCTAACGATATATTTAGCAAGCGGCTCAAGTATCTCGGGCATTGATAATATTGCTATAACTATGGCTGTCGATATAATACCAGCTAACAGCCATACTTTAGTGCTTGTTCTTTGCTTTTGTGTTTGCATATCATTAGGGTAGCCCTAATAGAATTTATAAACCTTACTGTTAGGGTAACCCTAATTAAGGTTACGCGAAATATTTTTAACATAGTATAAAGTTATACGATAATGCTGTAGATGTACTCATTACGGAATAAAACCATTAAGGTAATTGTTGCTGGAGTCCCAAATAGTGGTAAGTCCACCCTAGTTAGTGGGCTCAGCGGAGCCTTCATTAGAACGGCTAATTACCCAGGCACTACCGTCTCAATTAACGAAGTTAGCTATAGCGTCAAAGGAACAAGAGTGATAATGAAAGACCTACCAGGTACTTATAGTCTCAAGGCTGACATGATCGACGAAGCCGTAGCGGCTAAGGAGTTACTTCTTGGTGATTATGATGCCATTATCGTCGTCGGGTCGGCCTTAAGCCCTGAACAAACACTTTATCTATTGATCCAGGTATTAGAACTTAGTAAACCGACAATCTTAGCCCTTAATATGATGGACTTAGCAATGAGGAAAGGTATTCGCTATGATATTGATGGTCTAGAGAAAGTACTGGGAATACACGTAATACCTACAGTGGCTGTTAAGGGTTATGGATTAAGGGATATTAAAAACATGGTCCTGAAGGCCCATGAGATAGAGCTGGGTAATGCAAAGTTAGTTAATTACGATAGACTTGAGAAGTACATAGATGCCTTGGTTAACAACTTTAAGATATCACGAGGGCTTGCCGTAGAGATCCTGAGTGGTAATCCGATAACGAGAGATCTCATAAATGATGACATAAGGCAGATAATCGAGAATGCGCGCAAGGAAATACCTAATATAGATAATTATGTGACAGAGATGCGTTGGAAAACCGTTAAATTACTTGTTAATAAATTTGTTATAAAAAGTGCTAAGGTAGCCATAAGTAAGTATGATGAGCTATTCCTAAATCCGAAATATGGACCATTACTGTCGTTATTAATTCTATTTGCCATTGCCGAAACCATATTCCTAGCCCTCGAACCACTTGTAGATTTACTATCAACAGCCCTTGGCTCGTTACCTGTCAGTAGTCTCGTTGAGTATTACGTAGGTAATGATATTTTAAGATCACTACTTCTAGATGGGGTATGGAATGGTCTTGCGACCTTAATTGACTTCATACCTTACGTTTTTGGAGTAGCGTTTCTTATAGCATTTATTGAGGATTCAGGCTTGATTACAAGAATTTCCTTCCCAATAGAGAGGTGGTTGAGAAGGATTGGCATTCCTTCGAGGGGTTTAATATACCTAATCGCTGGTTCCGGTTGTAACATACCTGCTATAACGGCTACAAGGGCCATGCCAAGCACTAGGGATAGGGTACTTACAGCGCTCATGATACCGTACATACCGTGTACCGCTAGATTCGTGATAATATCTTTAATAGCAGCTGCCGTAATACCACATTTAATGGGCCTAATCGTTGTGTTACCCTACGCTGTAGCATTAATTGGTGTAATTATGATATCAAATACCGCAAAAATACGCCTCAGGTTCATAGGTAAAGGTGTACCGTATGCCTATGAATTGCCTCCATTAACAATACCGTTGTATAAATCCTTCATTAAGAAGGTTTGGTACTATACGTATGAATTCATACTGAGGGCTGGTGTTTTAATAATAGTGTTCATAATAGTAATGTGGCTCCTATCAATAACTGGACCAAGTGGTATAATAGGCCCATCAGCCCTGAAGAATCCAGTATTACTTAAACGGACCTGGCTTGGAATAGTAGGTAATGCAATGTCGCCATTGTTAAGCCCCATTGGTATACCTTGGCAGGTCTCCGCATCGCTTGTTTATGGATATATATTCAAGGAGGTTGTGCTGAGCACATTGGCTTTATTGTACGGTGTTGAGGAGGGAGGGCTTGCCTATGCCATTAAGTCATTTATTACCTTGCCGTCTGCCGTAGCCTTAATCGTATTCGTAACTTTCTATTCGCCATGCATCGCAACTCTCATTACCGAAAGTAGAATTGTTGGTGTAAAGCTCACCATAATAAATACCATTTTACAATTCATACTAGCGTTGACATTGGCATGCATCGCATATTACCTGGCACTATTCATGGTGATTGCATTATGAGTAGTAATGATTATTTATCAATAAATAGCGTACCTAACAATTCAATAGTTAAGATTGTTAAGGTGAGTAGTGAGAGGCTCAGGGATTTAGGGCTGAGTGATGGGTCCATCGTAAGGGTGCTGATAAGCACACCATGTGGTCCAGCGCTCATCCAGAGGGAAGATGGATCAGTAATAGTACTGGATTCAGATGCAGCATCGAACACTCTGGTGTCTATAATAATGGCACCACAGGGAGTTAGGCATAGACATAGGTGGAGGTGGGGATGGAAGCATTAATACGTTAATTTAATACCTATATAGAACAAATACTTTAGAGCTTCAGCACACATTGATAATGTGCCTTTGGATCCCGCGGTTGGGAGAGTCCTTGAGGAGCTGAACAAGGTAATGCCACAAATGACGAAAATACCCCTTAGTGAGTTCAGGAAAATGTTTAGGGCATTCTTCGCATCGCAATCAAGAAGATCCATCTACAAGGTATATGATATAACGATACCAGGTACAGAAGCTAAGATACCGGTTAGGATTTACGTTCCCAGAGAAGGCACTGATCTCGGCATACTCGTTTACTTCCACGGCGGTGGTTTCGTACTTGGCGATGTTGAAACCTACGACCCATTATGCAGAGAATTAGCGGTCGCCTGTGATTGTGTAGTTGTTTCTGTGGATTATAGGTTAGCTCCCGAACATAAGTTCCCAGCAGCAGTTATTGACTCCTTCGACTCGACGAAGTGGGTTCTTGAGCATGCCAGGGAAATCAATGGTGACCCAGAGAAGGTGGCTGTCGGTGGCGATAGCGCCGGTGGTAATTTAGCCGCTGTGGTAGCTATAATGGCTAGGGACCAGGGACTAAAACCAAGCCTTAAGTACCAAGTACTAATAAACCCATTTGTCGGCGTTGATCCAGCATCATACACAATCAGAGAATACTCAACGGGACTATTCCTAGAACGTGAGGCAATGGCGTTCTTCAACAAAGCTTACCTAAGGAGTTCAGCTGACGCCTTCGACCCAAGATTCTCACCAATACTCATCGACAATCTGAGCAACCTACCACCAGCTTTAATAATAACCTCGGAGTATGACCCACTAAGAGATTCGGCAGAAACCTACGCCGCAAAACTCGCCGAGTCTGGCGTACCAACAATAGTCGTAAGATTCAACGGAGTAACCCATGGATTCTACGGATTCCCAATACCACACGCAAAGGCAGCGGTAGGACTAATAGGGACAACACTAAGACAAGCATTCTACGGCAAATACTAATCGCAGAACAAAACCGTATCAAATATTGGTCATGATGCAAAAAACATAAAAAACTACAATATACAGAAAAATGGGCCCGTAGCTCAGCAAGGTCCAGAGCGGCGGGCTCCAGACCCGTAGGTCGTGGGTTCAAATCCCACCGGGCCCACCAAATTAATGGTCAATTCCTCCTTACCATGCATATAGGCACGGGCCACCGTGCATATACCAGTATATATACGTGGCTATAACTAATTAAGTCCCCCAGTGCACCAGTGGTTTGTTACCTACGCCGCAATGACTCTTAAATATTAAATCATAATTAAACCCAGACACATGTTCATGTGGGTAGAATTTAAAAACTCTATAGAAAACTCTATAGTATTATAGCGTTTATGAAGACGGGTATCTCTAAATGGGTCTGGGTGGGTGTGGTAGTGGTGGTTGTTATAGTGGCTGGCATTGTAACCACGCATAAACCAGCAACCACTGCGCCATCCACCACACCCACTACAGCAACCGTTAATTTTAATGTGGCTCCGCTGAGTGTTCCCATTTATGTTGTCGGCCCTGTTAGCCTCGTTGAGGAATTGGCCTCAGTTAGCGTTAATGCTTCCTTAATCAAGCCCATACCGCTTAACGCCCTACCCAGCTTACCTAACGGTAGCGTTGTTTTGGTTTACTGGCCTTTTATTAGCGGTGACGTTATTGTTGGGGATCCTGGGAGGGTGTACGTTGTTAACTTAACAAGCCCAGTATTCGGCTACCTGGCTTCAACGCTGGCTAGGGGAGGCATTGTTGGCATTTACGCAAACGCCAGCCTAGAGAATGTTGTCGAGTTCACGCTAGCATACACATGGGCAAGGGCGGTGAACAATACGGCAATCGCTGGCGCAGGGCTAATAGACTACATGTTCGCATACCCAACAATACCAGTAAATGCGAAGGAACCAGTGATAATCGTAGCCAGGTGGGTAAAGCCGAGAGGATTAGTGATAGGGCCAATATACCTAAGCCAACTACAGCAATTCATAGTAAACACAATGAAGCTTGTTAACGCGCTCCCAACCATTAACGGAGTCATCGACAACGAGGCCCATGCTATGCGGAGTATCAACAGTACACATCCCAACAGGAGACAGGGATGTACACGAATGGTGAAAGCACACTAATATGGGCAGCACCAATGTTCTATGGTACAAGCGACAACGGTGTACAAGCCTACTACGATGGCAATGGTACATTCTACTGGGACACATGCCTAGCCGTAGGTAACTCAATATATGAGGTGCAGTATCCTGGGTATGCTCCAGCCTACTACCTACCAACCCAAATTGTCGGCTATGGGGATTACTACGAGAACTCAACGATGTATAATGATGGTGGCTATGAGGGCTACCAGATTGGCGCAATAGACTACTACTACGGCTATCAACAGTATATCAATGGCTATAGTAACGGCTTAATAGGTGACATGGGTAATGGTAACTTTGGTTCAAGTTCCTGGAATCCACCACCGACATCTAGTACATCCAGTTACACAGTATCATTCGGCATTACGGTTACAGGTATCCCATCATTATCCGTCGGCATTTCATTACCTTCAGGTACCAGTGAGAGCATCAGCGGCTCACAAAACCCGGCCGCAGAAACAAGCCTACCTAGTGTTTCTATTATACAGGTGTCCAACATAACGTGGACATTCAACATATATCAATCTGCTCAAGCCGGTTTTCCAAATGCTTTTGAAGACATAACACCAGTCAACATATTCCTACCGAACTTTAATCAATCACAATCATATTATATTGTTTTTAATGTCGACTTCGAGAATTACGCCGTCACCTCTCAGGTTTTATGTGGATACTACACCACAGAGACCATTTGGGCCGACGTGGAATGGGACATTAATGTAGTGCCTCAATCAGCTACAACGGCGAACGTGACGGGAAGCCCGACCATGTTAAACGCGTTACCTAACTACCCGTACGTATCGGGAGTATCGTCAAGCTTAGTATGGACTCCCTGCCCACCCTCTTAACGAACATTATCATTAGGTTAAAGCCTTAGGTCTCGATATGTTGAGAATTTTTAAGATTGCATGCAGTTCAGGGACGCGTATGGGTGGCGTTAATAAAAGGCCTAATAAGAGGATTGGTCCGAGACTTAATGGCTAGGTTTTTGCGTTTAATGAGGGTAGCGCGATTGTTGACAATGTTAAGATACCCGTTGAGGTGGCTAAGGTGTTAAGCGGCTGCTCATTAACAGGATATGCGGTTAGGGTTCGGCCATCATTGCGGCTATTGGTCACTTGGCTTCATCATCCCTATTCCCCTCCCCGTGCCATCTACGGGACTAACTTCCCCTCGAGGACGCGGGAAGTTTCACTTCCTCTACCTCCCCCAATAAATCTAATAAGCCAACCTCCTACAAGTTTGGCGTGATACTACTGTTAGTATTTCTGCTAAGGGAATTTGCATTACTTAACTGCCTTATCTGTGCTCAGTGACGCCTGGGCTCATCAGGTGTTCAGGCAAGGCTGAAGTCATCACATGATTTAACCATTATGTGCCCTATTTAAAGTATTTTTACGTTATTACAGTCGGTTTAGTTTTCTCTTTCTGAATCCTGTATATTAAGGTTTATAGTTCTTAGTGGAGTTGTTGATTGCGTATGGAATTGCCTGAGGCTTTAGTTGAAGCGCTTAGGAGGAGGGGTTTAGACATTGACTATGTTATTGATGCCTTGGTGGTGAGAAAGGACTTGGTGAACCGATGCCGATTTACCTGTAAGTCTAACCTAATCAATATTTACTTGTCATTAAGAAATCAAAATAAATATCGTATCACTCATTTTAATTTAGGCTTATGATGAGTCCCTAGACCCTGAGACTTGATGAAGGACATCCTTACTGATTTCTGCTTACATGACTCACGCTGTTATACCACCGCTTGTTATGTACTCTGATATTCCATCACCGAGTAGTGCAAGTCCTATTACTACTATTGTTATTACTACTCCGGGTATTATTGCGTACCACCATGCTGGTGCTGGGAAGTATTGAAATCCCTCTGACACTAATCTACCCCATTCTGGGTATGGTGGTGGTACGCCAAAACCGAGGAAGCTTATTATTGAGTATGACAGTATTACGTTTCCCAAGTCTATTGTTGCGTAGGAAATGACTGGTGTTAGTACATTTGGGAATATGTGTTTAAATACTATACTTATTGTGCTTGAGCCTGAAAGCCTTGCAGCATCGATGAAGTGCTGTGTCTTCACTCTAAGAGTCTCAGCTCTGAAGAGCCTTGCATAGGTTGGCCACCAGACAACCATTAGGGCTATTGCTGCATTTATGGCGCCTCTGCCTATGGCTGCCTCTACAGCAAGTGCAAGGATTATTGCTGGAAATGCCAAAAACATGTCAGTAACTCTCATGCCAGCTTCTTCAACATACTTACCGAAATATCCAGAGATCATACCTATTAGACCTCCTATGAGAACTGCCGAACCCACAACTAGAATTGATATTAATGCTTCGGTTGGTGTACCATAGAGTATTTCGCTAAATAAGTCCCTACCTAGATTGTCAGTACCGAATAAATGAGTAATAGATGGCGGTTTAAAGGCAGCAATGTATTTAACCGCAAAGGGATTATAGGGTAGTAGTGCCCATCCAAGTGCAGGATTATGGAGGACCATACCTAGTAATTGCAGAATACCCTCTATTATTGCCCAGCCGTAGAATACTACCGTTATTATAAAGCCAATAAGTGTTGGTGGATTATGGATCATGTAAGTCATAAATAATCTCAGTGCTGAAGGTTTACGTTCTTTGACAATAGTAACTTGGATTGCCATGTTGGGTCACTACTCAAGTTTTATTCTAGGGTCTACAATGGCGTATAGTATATCGGCTATTAAATTTAGTATGACTACACCAATGGCTACTATAAACGTTCCAGCCATTACTAAGGGGTAATCCTGCTGGTAAAGGGCTTGTGTTAGTAGCCATCCCATTCCTGTCCATGAGAATACATCCTCAATAACAACAGCTCCTGCAAGTAACGAAGCAAATGTTAATGCTAGAATTGTTATTGCCGGTATAAGTGCATTCCTTAGCATGTGTCTAAAAACAATGTCTCTTTCCCTAAGTCCCTTCATTATTGCTGTTCTTATGAAAGGTTTTGAAGCAATGTCGATCATACCATTCCTAATGAGTCTTGATATTATACCAAATGCCACAAGAGCCAGCGCAGTAGCCGGTAAAATTAGATGCCTAAGGCTTGACCAGAAGTATATCCAATCGCCCTCAATTAATGCGTCAATTGTGGGCATACCGGTTATTGGTTTTGGTGGAGATAATAATGGATTTGCTAACCCAGTGGCTGGCAAGAGTTTCAATCCATATGCTATTGCTAATTGGAGAAGCATTGCAACAAGGAATGGTGGCATTGACCAAGTTACTAGATAGAATGCCCTAATTGTATAATCCGTTGGTGTATTCCTATGTACAGCAGCTATAGCGCCCGTTAAAATACCTATTATTACTATTACGATCATGGCAAATATCGTAAGTTCAAGAGTCCTTGGGAAGTAAACGTCTATTAACTGTATTATTGGTTGATGGTACATGGGATCCTCACCCCAATTCCCTTGAAGTACAGTTACTAGAAAGTAGTAGAATTGAACATAAACAGGGTCATTCAAGTGATACTCCCTAGTTATTGCCTCAACTATTGAGGGTACAGGATGTGGACCTGCCCACGCAACTGCCGGATTTGGAGTTATTACATGAGTTATTATAAACATTATGAAAATCACACCAAGCACAGTAATGACCATATTTATACTTCTCCTAATTAGAAAAGATGCAAGGCCCATTATTACAAAAAATAATAATTAATTTTTAAGTTTAACTCACTTATATATAAATTGACTATGAACTGCCTGTTATTGTATATATTGGTGTGTAGTTTATACAAGTACCTGTTCCATTATAGAAGTACATTGTTGGGTAGTAGAATCCAGTTATCAATGGATTAACCAGTATGCCACATACATATTTATACGTAAAACCATAGAATGCCGGCTCATATAACCATATATATGGCACATCCTTATATACCTGAGCGTAGATTTGTTCCATAAGCCCGACTCTCTGTGTTATATTTGTCGTAAATACTGCCTCTGTGGTTAAAGTATTGACTAGTGAATTATTGTACCAAGCCTCATTGCCTGTAATACCTCCAAAATCAACATTGAGTATGAACCAAGCCTCCTGAGCTACTGGATCCCACCAATCTGGGTACCAATCAAGCAGGAAGAAACCTGGATATTGCGGAGATGTTGGCGGATTCTCCATGGCAGAAACCAAGTAACTCACTGGTACGCCCTCAAGTATTACATTGACACCAATGTTACTGAGCATTTGCTGTATCATTTGAACCTCTTGTGTGAATGTTAAGTCAGTGCTTATGTACCATAAATGCACAGTTAATGGCTTACCGTTTGGATTTATCACAGTCCCATTTGGTAATGTAAGCTGGAATCCGGCACTTGCCAATAATTCAATTGCCTTATTTGGATCATAAGGATATGGCGGTAAATTACCTGGGTTGTAGTATGGATTAGGTGGATATGGCGGTATTGGACCTAGGTATGGCGCGCCAAATCCCTTTAATACTGTGTCTATTATTTCTGTGGTATTAATTGCATATGCAAAGGCTTCCCTCACCACAGTTAAGTTGTATGGGTATCTCTGTGTGTCAAATACTAGGAATACATCACCCCCTGACCAAACAGGTCCATACATGACCACGTTTGGTATTGATAAAACCGTTGATAAATATATTGGTGGTGGTGCTTCATGTGGACTGGGATCTATCGCTTGTGCAGATCCTGTCTTAAATGCTAATATTTCTTCGTCAAAACTTGTGTAGTACTTAATGACTATATTCTGAATATGGGCTGGCGTAAGCATGAAGTTTGGTGGGTTCTTTGCAGCCCAGTAATTTGGATTAGCCGTTAGTACTATTTCCTCACCAGGTATGTACTGCTTAAGTGTATATGGCCCACTGCAAAGCATGTTTGTGCTTAGATAGGATGTTGTTGAGTCTGGCTGTACGCCACCATTTTGATCAACGAATGTTGGATCAACGATCATCGCCCAGGAACCAGACATTACGCCTAGGTAGTCATAATATGGCGCTAGCAGGTTGAATTGTATTTCATATGGTCCCTTAACCACTGCTGCCTGGTCTGGGTATTCCATTAGTTCCACTATTGATTGATTATGCACATTAAAGTTGCTTAGTACATTGGCTAGGGCGTAGGCACACTCCTCCTCATAACCAGTTAGGTTGGTCTGTGGGTTCGGGAACTGAAGACCAAAGATCTGCTCCATAGCACGACAAACACCCCAGGGAGTAGCATATCCAGTCACACTGGCCGTTGTCCCGTTGTATAGCAAGTCGAGGAAATTGAATGCGCCAAATTGGTTCATGACTATTGACCTATAGATGCTGAACCAAACCGTTGTTGCATTTATTTGATCGCCATTCTGGAAATAAGCTCCCTGCCTTATGTAGAAGGTCCAGTTAAGGTAATTACTGGATATTGTCCAGTTGTAGGCTAAAGATGGTAGGAATGTCGATGGGTCCGTGCCATTAAATATCACTAGTGTTTGATAGCATGAATATAATACCTCCATGTCCTGAGTGTATGCAGCTATTGCTGGGTCTAGGCTATCTGGTGGTGTCGTCTCTGCAACAATCAGTGTATTATTCGATGGCGGCGTTATTGTGGTAGTCGTCGTTGGAGTAACCGTTGTAACATTCGAAGGCGTGACGGGTTTTGAGACCTTGGTGGGTGGTTTATATAACATATAGGCCGCCACACCAATCACTATTATCACTATAATTACTGCAATTGCTACTGTCGCGCTTTTTGATAGACCCTTTCTCATCATATTACTAACTATAATTATTAATTAGTTTTTAAGTTTTCCATGTTCAATTCAATTATAAAATGGTTATTACACTATTATCTATTTCCGTGTGAAAAAATACAATTTATCATATGAACATTATATGGAATTATTTCTTTACATATAACCAACACGAAACCCTAATGCCCTTCTCTGTTTTTATCATGGGTGGTTCCTTTTCTTTGCAAATATCCATTCTGAATGGGCATCTTGGGTAAAATCTGCATCCCTTTGGTGGATTAACGAGGCTACCAACCTCCCCTGTTGGCGGCTTTAAATCTGGCTTGGCTATATCGGGTACTGACTCTATAAGTGCCTGCGTATACGGATGTAGTGGCTCCTTAAGGATTATTCCAGTTTCTCCTATTTCCATGATCTTACCCATATACATAATCATCGAGATATCACTCATATATCTGGCCACAGCTATATTATGAGTTATTAGTAGGTATGTTAGGTTATGGCGCTGTTGCAAATCGAGTAATAGATTGAGTACTTGAGCTTGCGTAGAGGCATCTAGTGCTGAGGTTGGTTCATCAAGGACCACGAATTCTGGATTGGTAATTAAAGCCCTTGCAATGGCAACCCTCTGTCTTTGTCCACCTGATAGTTCGCTTGGCCTTCTTGTAGCTAATGATGAGTAATCCAACCCAACTTCATGCATTATTTTAGCCACTGTCTCGTCAAGCTCCTTACCCTTAACGCCCCTATTTCTTAGTGGTTCTCCTACTATGTCCTTAATTCTCATTACTGGGTTAAGGCTTGAATATGGATCTTGAAACACCATTTGCAACCTTGCCCTTACATTTTGCAAATTCCTACCTCTTACGTTTGTGATATCAATATCATGAAAGTATATCTTACCTGATGTGGGATATTCAAGTGTGACTAATAACCTACCTAGTGTTGTTTTTCCACTTCCAGATTCACCCACAAGTGCCGTTGTTTTCCCCTTCATGATTTCAATATTCACGTCATCCACGGCCCTAACAAAGAGGGGCTTTTCCATTAAGATCTTGTTTATTATACCGTAATTCTTAGCCAAAAACACCTTGGTTAAGTGTTCAGTCCTTATGATCACATCATTGACCATACAAATGACACCTCACGTATACATTACCTACTCTAACAAGGTTTGGAATTACCTTACTACATACATCCTTAGCATTTGGGCATCTTGGGTGAAATCTACATCCTGTTGGTGGATTCATTAGGTTGGGTACGGAACCGCCTATCATTGGTAATTTACCCTCAGCCTTACTTACCCTAGGTATGCTGTTCAGCAATGCCTGTGTATATGGATGCCTTGGTTCATAGATAATATCTTTCATGGTTCCTAGCTCCATTAATTGTCCGGCATATAATACCATGATTGAATCACCTATTATTGATGCAACCGCTATATCATGGGTTATAAACAGGATTGAAATACCATAATCTCTCTTCAAATCCTTAAGTAACTTAAGTATTTGTGCTTGTACAGTAACGTCTAGTGCCGATGTAGGTTCATCAGCAATATACAACTTGGGCCTCATGAGTAATCCCATGGCTATCATAATCCTCTGTATTTGCCCACCGGATAATTGATGAGGATATCTATCAATTATTAACTCAGGATCAGTCATCCTAACATCTCTCAGTACTTTCATTATTTCATCAATGGCCCTATTTTCATCAAAACTATTACCCTCTCTTTCATATCTTACCTTTAATGCTTCTAGTAATTGATCCTTGATCTTAAATACAGGATTTAGGCTAGTTGCTGGTTCCTGAAATACCATAAATATGCCTGTGCCTCTTATTTTTCTAACTGAGTCATTACTCATATTCAATAGATCCAAACCATCAAATATTATGGATCCATTAGCATATGCTGCATTTGGCGGTAATAACCTAGCTATAGCCAATGCCAGTGTTGACTTACCGCTTCCAGATTCACCAACAACTGCCAATGATTCACCCCTATCAATACTAAAGGTCACGTCCTCAAGCGCATGAACAATACCAAGCGGTGTCTTATAGGCCACACTTAGATTCCTAACTTCAAGAAGTGCCATATTTAATGATTTAATATATGATTTCAATATTTTTAAAGTCTTACTTCATTAACTATGTCTAAATGCCAAATTATGATAATTGTATTAAACCTGAGGTAATGAAGACACTTATTAAAGGCACAATAATTTTAGTAATATTCTCATTATTTCTCGATATAGTACCATCAAAGTTTATAAATTACATAATCTTTGTGATTCTATGGTACATATTACTTAGCACGTATATGCTATGGAAAAGAATGCACAAGTATTGTATAAATGAGGGCCATATAATCATAAGAGGATTAATAGGAGTTAGGTCCGTAAATGCTTCAGAAATAATTGATTGTTTCATATCCCAGGGCATACTCGCCAAACATTTTAACTGCGGTTCAATATACCTGGTTCTGCAAGATAACAAGGTAATAATCATAAGAGACATTCCACAACCAAATACTTACTATAGCATATTGTGTAAGAATCTGAGTAATAGAAACAGTACGTAATATCTATAAATCCAGCTAAAAGTCTTATACTAATGAGCCTATCTGAGGATACCATTACTAAGGTCCTTGATTTAGCCCTGAGCAGCGGTTCTTCGTATGCCGAGGTTAGGTATCAGGTTGATACCGTTAGATTTGCCAATGTTAGGAATGGAGCGCTTCAATCATTAAGCAGCTACTCCTATGGTGGTATTTCGATTAGGGTCTTGGTTAATGGTATGTGGGGTTTCGCTGCTACGAGTAGTACTGATTGGGATTCTGTCAGAGATGCCGTGGGTAGGGCTGTGTCATTGGCTAGGTCTGTGGCTAGGCTTAGGAGGAGGAAGGCGACGATTAGTAGGGAGAGGCTTGCCAGGGTTTCGTATGATATTAGTCAGAGGGTTAAGGTTGAGGATTTATCGAATGAGTATCTGATTAAGTATTTGAGCGAGCTTGATACTCACACTAATGTTGAGTCCAGGATTAGGGTTAGGAACCTATTCCTTAGCGCTACAGTTACCGAGAAGCTAATTGTAACTAGCGATGGAGCCTATGTTAGGAGTAAGATACCTAGAGTCTACCTATTCGGCTCATTAATAGCCTATGACCCACAGAGCGGCAGTTTCCAGAGAAATATTGAGTTTGGTGGTTCAGGTGGCTTTGAGGTGTTGAGTGATATTGAGGATGAGATTGACAGGGAAGTCAATGTTATTAAGGACGTGCTTGACAAGGCTAAGCCACTTCCTCATGACGAGGCCATGGACGTAGTACTAAGCTCTGAGTTGGCGGGTATAATGGTTCACGAGAGCATAGGCCACCCGCTGGAGTTAGATAGGATCATGGGTAGGGAGGGCGCTGAGGCCGGCGAATCGTATGCCAGACCAGACTACCTAGGCAGTTATAAAATTGGTAGTGACCTGGTCACAATAATCGACGATCCAACAATACCCAATAGCTACGGCTTCTACATAGTCGATGAGGAGGGGGTCACTGCCAGGCCAAGGTTCCTAGTTAGGAATGGCATGATTAATGAATTCCTAATGAATAGGGAGTACGCATCATATATCGGGTTAACAAGCAATGCCGCCGCTAGAGCTAGCGAGTTCGATAAGGAGCCAATACCGAGGATGGCAAACACGTACCTAGCGCCAGGTAATTGGAAGCCTGAGGAAGTAATCAGGGAGACTAGGAGGGGACTGTACATTGCTTCATACACTGAGTGGAACATTGATGATAAACGCTGGTTTGGGCGTTATGGAGGTTTTGAGGCATATTACATAGAGAATGGAGACTTGAAGTTCATGGTTAGGGAACCATTCATCGAAGTCGACACAAAGACATTATGGAGTAACGTGGATGCGGTGGCCAATGATCTCAGGTTCTACCCAGGAACCTGCGGCAAAGGTAACCCAGAGCAGGGGGTACCAGTCTATTTAGGCGGACCCACATTCAGGGTAACTAATGTTAGGGTTTTTAAGGCTCCGCGCTAGTGCCCTTCGATATGTTTAAATCCCTGATTAATACGTACGGTGCCGTGCCGGGTAGTGGTGAATCCCACCAATAAACCTGCCTAGCCTCCTTACTTGAGTCAATGAAGTTCCTAAGTAATGACCTGAAGGAATCCGCAATCCTTAATCCACGTACCCTAGCACTTAACTTACTATTCCTAACAAGGAAGGCTGCGTCCCTGACGACAGTCGAGAATACGCCCTCCTTAACGTTTTGGAACCTCGTGTACCAATTATTAGTAACTACAATGCCATTACCAAGCTCTACCGCTATAGCCTCAACATCATTGGACAATCGTCCTGTGCTTATCGCAACATGCCTTGGCCTAGGCCTTAACCAATTACCAACTGCGTGGCCTGTGCTGATTGTGCCGAACTTAACAGCTGTCCTATTATTATGCAATAACCCAGTGAGCACACCCTTCCTTATAACCTCCACATTCATCGCCTTATTACCCTCGTAATCAAAGGACTCAGACCCAAATGCATTTGGGTCATTCGATAGGTCAGTTATTGATAGTCCCTCACTAGCTATTGAATTGCCAATATCACTCTTAGATATACCTGTCATCTCAGTTATTACGGAATATGCATTAAACCACATAGCCATCATTACACCGTATAAATGACCCGATACCAACGGACCAAGAACCACATTATACTTACCACTACTTACTCTCTCCTCGGGTAAATCCTTGGCCAGCCTTACTAAGTGACCTGCTTCGACACCCGCAATTCTTGGTTTAAACCCATCCAGAGTATTGGATATAGACACTGACGTGGCAGTTAAATCATCAATAAAGGCCCTAATTGTGAGTGTCACGAAGGATGCACTATCCTCAAGCTCAAGCCCAGCACTATCAACGTAGTAACGCTCCTCAACACCAAATGTCATTGCACCGGCATTCCTCTGTGAACCTTCACCGAGTGATGCTTGAATTGCATCATTTAATCCATCAATTAACTTGTCGGTTTCTCTCTCAATCCTATTATCATACTTACCAATTAGTTGACTTGGCTTTTCGCCGTGGGTTAATGGTACATAGAACTCATCCTCAGGTATGTTACTTAACTCCTTAATTAACTCATAGACCTTATTCTTAATAATATTTATGTCGGCAATTGAGAGTGACGCCGTTAAATACCTCTTTGACTTGGCAATGTATATCGCTGTCTCGTGAGTTACCCAGTTATTTGCTATCGTAGGTTCATTATTAGCAAACCTAATCATTGACCAGCGAATCCTTCTATATATTATTATGGCATCATCAATTAAACTCCTAACATCCCTAATGATGCTGCTTAAATCGTCTAATGAAACCACATGCTATATTAATGAGAGGGTATTTAACGTATTCCTCAACGAGTTGCAACACTTAAATATTGCCATACTAAACTGAATCTTGAGGCAGACCTATGGAGGCTACAACACAATTAAGGAAGAGCATAGGGTGTAAAGCCACAAATAAGGGATTACTTAAGGTCCTTGCAGCGGCCCAATTGGGTCTTGCGTTATTACTTTCCTTATTTACAACGGTTATTGATCCTCCATCATTAATAAATATCGCAATCGCATCCTTCACATAGAGTTAAGCATACTCAGCGCTCTTTTCTTTAATTTACTAACGTATACACCGCTCATTCATTATTAAATTCTCACCTAATTAATTACTTTAACCTCCTGCCGATTGCAATTATTAATAGGAACGACCTAGTGAACTTAATGTCAAAGTAAGGAGTTAATACACTGGTTAGGCATTTTTCATTGCATGAATGATCCCCTAATGCCCTGACTCTATCGGCATCGGCCTCAACAACTATGAATACTGAGCCGGGTTTCAACGAATCACGTATATTCCTAATGGATGATGTGTGGTCGCCCCAGTGATGTAATGTGAACATAGCTACAGCTGCATCGAACCTCTCCGGTATGGTTGGTAATGCCCAACTACCTGCGTTAACAAAGTCAGGTCTCCAAAACCTCCTGGCCTGCCTAAGCATTGGTAGGCTTACGTCAACACCAACTACGTAATAACCATTATTACTTAATATGCTGGCTAACCTACCCGTGCCAGGTCCTACTTCGAGCACTTTTGCAGGTGGTTTCACGTACTTCCTAAGTGTATTTGCCGTTATTCTATAGCCCCATAATAATAACGTATCTAGAAGCCTATATATCCTGGCCATTTTTTCATTAAATTGCTCAAAATACCCATAATTACTTGTCATTACTGCTGTGTATTGTTTAAGGCTAAATTACTAACTCGTGAGTATAATAATTATGAACAGGACCCTTAACTGTGCGTAATTATGAAGTATATAGTTATTGTGGCATTATCGCCATAATTAACCACAGGACTTGGTTGTATGAGAATGGATATGTAGTAGTTACCTGGCGACAGCAGAATTTCCTTTGAATCCGTGTATGATTTCCCATTATTTATTACATGTAGTATTCCCACATATTGACCATCGGGTCTTTGGATATACAGCCAGACATTATTAATGCCATTGCCAAGGTAGTAAACATTCACGAGCCTGATTACCTCAGTCTGTGGGATGTTTATCTCTTCGGCGTCATTATAATAAATATATGAGGCGTTGGTTAATTGAATGTGAATATTAAATAAATGGTAATAGTGCTGTTGCTGTGCTGAGGCCATTACGTTAGCTATGGCGAGTATTATTAATGCCAGTATCAATGCCATGAATATTGTTTTCACAATTATTTTACTTTCTATTTTTAGTATTTAAATATTTCTATTACTATTGAAATAATATTTTATAAAATAATAATATAGTCGGAATATTTCCAATAATAATTAGTATTTATAAATCTAATTTTTAAATTAAAAAGTATAAAATGCGCAAAAGTGATTATGATACGTTAATTGGTAATATTGATATCCTCGTTGAGGTTGTATACAAATTCAACTCCTTTAATCATAACAATGTATGTTCCACTTACTGTTGTCATTCCCGTGAAGTTCATTGGTAATTGTATCTCCTCAATAATGATGTAATTACCGGGATTTAGGTTAAAGATCGTATCATTAGGGTACATCGCTACCAAAGCATTACTTGCATTAAGTATCATTAATGTTAATTGCACTGGTTCCTGCGCATTTATGTTAAGTTCTACTGTTATTGGGCGTGTAATGATTACCCTTGCCAGGGTTATGTTTATGGTTCCCGTATTATTAACGTAAATAATTACTGATTTACTAATTGAAGCACTTATGTAAAGACCTGTTGGTCTATTTATGAAATTACTTATGTACTGAGATTGAGCTTGTTCTATACTAATTGGTGGGTTTGTTACATTGATTGATGTCGTTACGTATTTATAATATACAGCGCTTGCTAGGGCTATTAACGCCATAACCAGTATCATGATTATTAAAAATAGCTTACGCATATTCACCCGCCAATGGTTTGCCTGGTTTACCTTTAATAAGCGCTTTGGAGATGGCCAGTATTATTCCCTGTTCAGTACTTAATTCCGTGATCGATGATCCATCAAAGTAAATGAAACCTTTATCTGTAAATGATAAGTATTCCTTAACACCTTCAGGTCTTCCCGTATTACTTGCCGTAATTGCCATATCCCCAATAATCAATGCATTATTAATTATTGAATACTGAATACCAATCCTATCCAGAGCTTTCCTAATTGCGTTGATGGGGCCTTCAGACCTCACCATTAGCAATGTCTCCTCAATGATTGTCATCCTCCTCACAGTAATCCACCTAGCCCTAGTTACTGCATTTACTGAAGTTACTATGATTAAGAATACCAATATGTATAATGGTATTCCAAAGTACGTGGTATATGGTATTCTAATGTACATGTAACCGGTCTCCGTACTAAGCACCGAATAACCACCGTAGAATAAGTACCTACTCTGGAAGATGAATACTGTGATTATTAACATAATGGCTAATGATAACGTGAATAGAGATAGGTAGAGGGAATACCTGCTATTTCTCCAGGCAATTGGTATTAATGCTGAAGTAATCACATAGATAAGTGCTGCAATTGAATTTGGTAGGATTAGGAAGTACTTATGGCCTAGGAAGGTTATGGAGAAGCCGAGTGGTGTTAATTCCTGGGTATATATATTGGACCTTAAGCACCAAAGCGGTGCTAAGAACCAAGAGATTACGAATATCAATGCAATAATCAATTGAATGATAACTTCTAGCCTCACACTAACCACCAGTTATGAATACCCTATATAACGTTAACTGCGACGTCATATTAATGGTTGGGTAAACATAGGTAACACTAACCGGTAAGTACAGGGTATAGGTATGACCGTTCACTAATGAGCAGGAGAAAACCCTGGCATTCGGAATAGTGCCTAGGTTAATCGTAATGACTGTATTGTTAATGCCAGGGGTTATGTATGTTGATAATGGAATGTTACCAATTACATAAAATACATATGATGATTGAGTATCATCTACTAGGGTAATGTTTGATATTTCATTTATCATAATTGGTACTGGTGTTGAGTATGAAATCAATATATTAAGTATGCAATCACTATACTCCACATTACTTATCCAGGTATTGATCCTCACGCTTATTGGTGCAACCAGGAAGAAGCCTATGTACATTGGGTCGCCATAAAACGTTCCACTAACCAAGCCCTTAATTCCTATGGTACTTAGGTTAACATATTGAGGTAATAACGGGTACTTTGCTTCAAGAGTTAGAGGCCCAATGGTACTTAATTGTGCTGATTGTCCTGTTTCAAGGATACTTGCGTATCCTCCCGTGATTGTTATATTACCTGTTGCATTAATTATAACTAGCTTAACGATTAGACCTTCACCCGATACTGTTGTATTCTCAACATCTACATACGGTGTGATCATGGTTGCCGGGTGTATACTTGATGTGAATTTAACCGCGCCATAGGTTATTATGAGAGCTATTAATGTTAGGATTATGGATAATAAAATAAAGGTTTTGAAGGGGGTCATTTTAATCAACCAAATTACTAACCGCTAATTGGTGGTAATGGCACTGTCGCATTACTCATAATATTGTAACCAAAGTATAGTGTCACTGTTTCAGATTCGCCAGTACTTAACGACGCTATTGGTTGAGCTATTACTGATATGAGATAAGGCCCTGTATTCAATGCGCAGGCATTAGTTGTTCCTTGTATTGGTTCTGCATTTGCTATTATCGTGAAACTACAGACGGACTGCCCAGTATATGCATTTTGAATAACTATTGTTAACTGCTCAATTATTGGTGTGCCACTAATTGTAACATTAGTTATGTATATCCAGCCTGGCGTATTAGCAAGTAATCCAAGTGCATGGTAGAAGTAGGTATATGATGCGTTAGTAAGTTGTATCTTGGCGGTGAATCCCTGGGATGTCGCTGTGAAATTCGCGTAATTGCCTGCATAGCTATTTAATGGTACGGTGCATGTGGTGCCCGTTGGCGTCGTATACGTGAAGTTCTTACCGCTATAGAAGGTTAGTGGTGCTTGAGATACTGAGGCCGTTATTACACCCTTATAGTAATAGATCACATCAGCTAGTGCAACAACACTGATTAACATTAGAGCTATCGCTGCTATTAGTAGGTATTTTCTTGTTTTTCCATTTATTTTAAATGTTCTCATACAATTAATATGTTAAGTTTTTCTTTTTAAACTTTTCTTATAAATTAGGTATTTATTTTTAGTAATATTTATTCTTCATTGTTTTAGAAAATGAACATAATCAAGAACTAACCTGCAACTGGAGGTAATGGTATTGATTCATTATTAACAACATTACATGCTAAATAAAAATCTATTGATTCACTTTGTCCAATATATAGCGGAATTATTGGTTGAACAAACACAGAGATATAGTACGTACCTGGTTGTAATGTGCATCCAGTTGTTGGTGGTATAATTACGTAATGAGATCCTGGTGAGCAGGCATACTCATACTCCTCATTTAGCTGATTAAAGTAGTTCTGTAAATTAGTAACTTCTGTTATGTTAGTACTTGATATGGCATTATTAGTCATTGTAATGACTTCATCTGACGTTAATGGGTAATTCATTGTGGCGGAATTCTCAAGTGCAGTAACCGCCTGAAATAGCAATAGCTCAACCTTACCACAATAACTACTTGGTTTATATGGACCTTCACTCGGGAAGTATAGCGCCTGGAGCAGTGTGTAGTTGCTTAGTTCAGTGCAGTATTGGTTTAATGCAGTGAATACTGAGCCAAGGGTTTCATTTGGTGGGTATTGTGAGGACCATGGTGGTATTGAGGCATGGTTTTTCCAATAGCCTGCTGTACATGATTGATAGGTTTGTAATGGTGTAGGCATTGCCTTGTAAATTACTGGCAGTATGCAGTATGTTTGGTTTTGTGGTGTTGTTATGTATAGCCACAGGTTATTTATTAATTCATTACTTACTGTTACGTTAGTTACGTAGAGCCAGCACCAGGAGTACACGTTCATCCCAAGCACTTGGTAGTAATAGGCATATGAGGCGTTGGTTAATTGTATTGTTAATGAGAACCCTGTTGGCGTTATACTTGTTGCTATGTAGGGTGGTACGTAACCATTGGGGCCTGGGAAAAAGGTTAGTGGTGCCTGGGATACCGTAGCAGTTATCACACCTTTATAATAATAAACTACGTCAGCTAGCACTAATACGCTTATGGCTAATGCCATGAACATTAGTATCAGCGCTATTCTACTGTATTTTGCGTTTCTGATTTTCTCTGTGAACATTATATATCAATTATTTGTTTTCTCTTTTTAATTTTTCTCTTCATTCTAGTCCTTAAAAATATGGGAATATCTTGGCAATAATATTTAAAGTGGCGCTTTAATGATTCATGGATTGTGAATATAAGGGAATTTATAAATACGATTAAAGGATATGGATTACTGAATGCATTAATAATGGAATTACTTAGAGATAATGATGCTTATAATGAGCTATCCAGGTATTTCGTAATAACTAATACCAATAATGACCTATTTCTAAGGCCGATTGGTATTGTTAAGCATGGGCTTAATGATGATGTGGTAAAGTCCTCACCTATGGGTGTTGATGGATTAATTGAGATCTTTGATGAGTTCATTGATGGGTTAAGGAATATTGATGGATTCTCACATCTAATAATAATTTCACTACTTAATAAAGTAACTAAGGAACAGCAGAAGGTACTTGTTGTTAGGCCTAGAAGACTTGTGAGGTTCGGTATTGCTGCTAATGAGTTGCCTGAGATCGGCGTATTCGCCACCGATTCACCACATAGACCCAATCCAATTGGACTTAGTATTGTTAAGCTCGTTAATAGGGATGGTAGATTCCTCAGGGTTTCTGGGCTTGATCTATTTGATGGAACACCGATACTTGATATTAAACCGTATACACCCGATAGGTCTGTTGGGATTAATGACTTAAGGACACCAAACTGGTATTCTGCGCTTTGGAAGAGGATTGGTGGTGGCGTTATTTAACTTCAAATAAAAGTTTATAATTCTAAGTTTGGACATTAATTGCTTGATAGCGATGGAGAGGATTGACCAAGTGATTAAGGAGACACTGAGGTATCACGTTATTAATGAGGTTAATAGTAGGATTAGGATACGCATTACTGATGACACAAGGGCTAAGTTGATAAAGGCAAGTTATGGAATTTACAACCACTCTACGGTGGAGCTATGTCACTGGACAAAGAGCGCTCTTGTAAAGGGACAGAGCTGTTATAAGTTTAAGTTCTACGGTGCGCCAGCCGGTGGCTCACATAGATGCGCTGAGTTTAGCCCGGTGGGTATGATATGCAGTAATAGGTGCGTCTACTGCTGGAGGCCGACCGAGTCCTTTGACTCCTTCATACCCAGTGAGGACTTGGTTGATGATCCCGAGGAGATTGTTCAAGGAATACTTAGGGAGAGGTATAGGCTATTGACTGGCTACTTCGGAAACCCAAAGTCCAAGGACAGGGCTAAGGAGGCCTTGGTGCCAACACACTGGTCAATATCGCTATCCGGAGAACCAACTCTGTACCCAAAGCTACCGCAGCTCGTTAGGTACCTCAAGGGTTTACCGAGTACCAAGTCCGTGTTCATAGTCACGAACGGGGAACACCCAGAAATGCTTGAGAGAATGCAACGTGAGGATGCATTGCCAACGCAGCTTTACCTGTCATGCAATGCGCCGAATAAGGAGTTGTTCTATAGGATTAATGTGCCGGTTATGTATAGGGAGGATGCATGGGAGAGGTGGTTGAGGAGCCTTGAGTTACTTAGTAGGTTGAATACGAGGACCGTTATTAGGATAACCCTGATAAGGAGCCTTAACTACGACTTCAAGTACATATCCGAATTCGCAAAGCTCATGCTAATCGGCAACCCACACTTCATTGAGGTTAAGTCCTACATGCACCTAGGGCACTCAACCTTCAGATTAAAGAGGAGTGACATGCTTAGGCATGAGGAGGTTAGGGAGTGGGCTATGAAGTTACTTGATGAGATTAACAGATTGGGTGGTAACTTCAGACACATGGATGAGGATGAAGCAAGTAGGATTGTTGTAATACAGAATATGAGTAGATACATTGATAGGTGGATTGTAAGACCCGAGGAGCAACGTAAATACAGCAATTACGTTTAATCATATTAAAAGTTTCCATGAATCAACCTGCTTAATCGTGCCATCACCATGAATGTAATATTTATGGTATTCGCCATTATCTAATACATAGCAATTACCAACGATGTTCGGTTTATAATAATCAATTACTGTTGATGATGCGTAAACAAAGCCTCCAGGTACCTCACATCGATAAAGCCTATAATACTCCTCTCTAAGGGTTTTCTTATAATCATCAACAACCCTATAATAACTACCAATAATAAGACTAATCAAGTCATCCCTAACTAATGCAATACCAAGATTAGCTCCAGACCTGGTGAACCTTAGTATCCAACTCAAGTCATCCCTAGTGATGTCGCCTTTAATCCTTCTCGCGAGAGCTAGGTTCGCTATATACGTATCATTAAACCTAACTGCATAATCTCTGCCAATACCGACCTCCTTGGCGATATCATCCCTGTAAAACGAGCCATTATGAATCATGTAAAGCTCAAAGCCATCAGCAGTCTCGGTCTTAACAGGATGAGTCGAGAACACATTAATTGGCGTACCAGTACTTGCTGCCCTGGCGTGCATCATCATTAAAACAGTACTATCATACGCACTACTTAGAAAACCACTTACAATATTAATTGCATCATCCATAAATATAGCCCTAACACTCCTGTGATGCAGAGTAGATGAATTATTAACCCTGATAAGAAGGGCTCCCCAACCATCGCTATGTTTTTCCTCATTAAGGAAGTCCTTACCATATGGGTCCATTGAAGCTGCCTGCACTAGGCTCCTACCTATACTGACTAGCGTTTCTTTAGCATTGCTGAACTTGCCAACAGCAACAACAAACCTACACATACCTGCCTGATCGAGATAATGAGAAATTAATAAATGTTTTGTGTTCTACAATTGAACATAAAACTTATTAGGAAGTATACCAAAATAAACAATTATTATGTTTACCATAGCATTTATATCAGCAAGCGGCGGTGCAGGAAAAACAACTCTAGCTATAAACACAGCCGCATCTTTAGCTATCGATGGTCGCAAGGTCCTATTCATAGATTTCGATCCATCAGCAATGGCAACCCGTGTATTACTGGGTAGGACATTCGACGAATGCAATTTAAAAACCCTAATGAAAAAGCTCGTTGATTACAGCAGGGGCTACTCAAGGAATATGCCCACAGTTAGCGAATGCCTGCATCAGCATAAAATACCAGGAAATAACGCAGCTTTCCACGTATTACCTGGAGGTAACTTAGACGAAATTAGTAACGATATCAAAAATGTACCAAATTGGGGATCATTACTTAAGGTACTCGTTGATAAAATAATGGAAGAGATGAGCTACGACTTCGATGTAATAATTCTAGACTCACCCAATTGGGTATATCAATTCTTTGAAATGACATTTTCATTAGCTCCACTCTATGTAGCTATCACGAGACCTGGCATTCAGGAGATTACTAAATTCATAGATTTCCTTAGGCAAATTATGGATATGCTATATAATCAGAAAATATTCGTACCAAGCAATAAGAGGTATGACAGCCTAGTATCATACATAGTTAACCAATATAGATCAAATATGAAGGCTCAAGACGTCATGAAAACTTGGCGTGAAGCAAAAGAAATAGTAAGTAAGGCATTCCCAAATATTCGACCATTAACTAATAATAAACCTGATAAGTATTACGGCAAGGAAAACACAGAATTTGTGGGATTTAAACATGTGGATGACATTTCCCTAGATTCATATGTGGAGGACGGCCCACTATACACCAGAAAGTATAAGGAAGAAGATAAAATAAAGCCTATAAAGCAGTTCAAGGCTTATTACGAATCATTAATGCAGTTCATTTCAGAAATGGCACCTGTCGAAGTAGCTCATTAAACTAGGGTGTTAAAATGGCGAAATTTTGTAGGGAAAAAGAGTACGTAGCAATAATAGCTCGTCGTCTGAATTGCGATGAATCGTACCCAATAAACCTTGGATTCATTAATGTTAAACCTGACCTGATGTGTAATGGTATTGCCTATGAAGTTGAATGTGAGGATAAGGTTCATTATGGTGTTGGCCAGGCCCTGGCTTATCAATATGGTGGTTTACGAGCAGGACTTATAGTGATAGTCATTGATGAGGATAGTAATAAGATGAAACAATTAATTAATTTCCTGAAGTGGATAAGTGATAAATTAAAAATTGATGCACATATACTTAAATGCATACGCTACGACTGTGAATTGTTAAAAATTGCGTGACTAGTTATTGATGGAGTATTTTCTCTATTCTTTCTTTGACGTAATCCAGACCCATGAGTATTAATCCAAGGTTTGAGTCTTCACGGGCAAGACTAACTAGGACTACTTCATTGTTTATTGGGTACATGGTAATAAGATACTTACTCGCCCTAAATAGGAGTAGGTTTGTATTGCCAATGCCTGACTTACTAAGCATCCTATCAACAGTTCCCTTAACGGCTGCGAAAACAGCACTCAATGACTTAGCATTGATACTATCCCTCATTACCGAGGAAATAATAAAGCCATTTCGATGAATAATCATAGCTCCTAAAACCTCATTGCCAGTATTATTTACAAAATCCCTCAATGCAAGGTTAACCTCAATACCTAACTTAGACATGCACTTTATATCAAAAAGAGACCAATATTTAAATTTTTACTTCCACGAAGATCACGGAAAATATTATAAATAATCAAAGACGAAACATAAAATACTTCCTACAAATCTGAAATAATGTTCAAAAAGCAATTGATCAAAAACGCAATACAAAGGCAATTTAAAATATAATATTGATAAAAAATAATGTAAATAAAAAACTAATAAAATCATAGAACCAAGTAATAATAAGGATCATTTATTAACTATGATTTCCATGTGTGAGTGGGGTCGGGCGCGCGCATAGTTATCGATTATATTCTATTGCTAATTAATGTTCAATTCTACAATAATTATAACCTATTTATTAACCGTTACAATCGTTCATAAACTATATACTAATAAATACAACACTATGATTTCTCATACTCCCTGCCAATAATTAAGTAGATCTCCTGCCCTTTAGCCTTACTTGTTAAGTATTGTGACACCTCACTTGGTGCATTTTCAACTGCAAGTAGCTTAAGGTATGTTTTCTTACCAGTGAATTTCTCAGCGGCTATGGCGGAGGTGTTGAGTTTCTCTAATTGACTATTGACTTCTTCAATACTCCTTAGTGTTACCGTAACCTCACCCTCCACAAGCCTCTGAACGGTCTTATTCAAGTCACTAACCGCATTAATTAATTGCTTAATTGAAGACTGAACATCAGAAATGCCGAGTAACTCCACCACAGCCAACCTAAACTACTCATCTTCCTCTAATGCCCTAAGAAGTCCTTCTTCTCATCAGGGCTTAAACTCATTAATTCTCTATAAATTCATGTGCGCTGAAAATAAAAACTATTCTTGGTTCATAAGAATTACACGGTATAACTGCTTAAATATACATTATATATTACAATCATCCTTATTAGGATAATTCTTTAATAATGATTAGTTATTGACGATGCATATGGCTAACAACGTGTCGGTCTTCAGGGCTATAGAGGACCTTAAATGGTCAAGCGCACATACCTGGTCATTCATAGCCTTCGCCCTTGGCCTCCTCTTTGAGGCATACCTAGTCGGTATTGCTCCAATCGCCACAGGCTGGTTCTCACTCCCGTCATACCTAACCGCACTGACTTTGATATGGCCATTCCTATGGCTAATAGTTGGTTTAATATTCGTTGGTCCTCTCTCCGATAGGTTTGGTAGGAAGAGACTCTTCATTTTGACCATGTCTATGTATGCGGTTGGTATTGCGTTGTTCATAGTGACAACACTGGTCATATCAAATTACATATCACTACTCATCACCCTAGCCATAATGCTTGCGGCGGCTGGTGGTGAGATGAATGTAATATTGACCGATATGCATGAGGTAATGCCGAGAAGACACAGGAGTAAGGCCGCCTTCTTTCTGATAAACTTCATAAATGTTGGGCTTATGCTCGTGTCCTTCATAAGCCTGAATACTCAGTTGATTGGGCCGTTTTATCAAAGGCTTGCCATTGGGATTATAGGCATTGTGATACTCATCGTGTTGGTGATTAGTAGGATGAAGATGCCGGAGTCCATAAGGTGGTTGGAGAGGAAGGGTAGGATTAATGATGCGATTAGAGAGGTTGAGAAGTACTATGGGGTTAAGCTCGATTCAGGTAACCTTCCTATTAATGAGATACAGGTGAGCAAGCCCATTATTCATCCACCACTTTGGTTTAGGTTCATTGTTGCAGTATTAATGATGACTGCTAATGACCTTGGCTTCGGCCTTCTCTCATACGAGGTTGGACCTATTTATTTTAGTAGTCAGACTGCTCTTATAATATTAATAACGGCATTAGCCGAGTTTATTGGTGGATTATTCATAGCGCCCTTTGCTGATAGAATTAGTAGAAAGGTTATTTTGCTGTTCTCTACAGGTGGAGCCGCTGTCACGACCTACGCAATTATTGCATTAATGAAACCCATAGTTAGTAATTTCACCTTTTTCCTGATCATGGACTTTATACTGAATATATTCATTGGTATTCAATACCTTGCAATGGATACGTTTAAGGGTGAGCTTTGGCCAACTGAGCGTAGAGGTACATTCGTTAGCCTCGTTAGGACAATATCGATTGGCTCCTTAATTCCTGAGACAATATGGGCCGTTTCTGCATCATTAAGTCAATTCCTAATACTTAATACTGGTGTTTGGACTATGGGTCTTGCGGCAGCTATTGCCTGGTTCATATGGGGCATTGAGACCAGTAAGGGTACGAGCATCGTAGTTACATCAGGCGAGACATAATTTTAATTGAAAACAAAAATCAAAAATTAAACTAATTTTGATTTACATTTACGTAAATATTACCATTATTCATTGTGCTGAATACTACCGTGAATTCATTATTTCCTGAGAGATCAGGGTGAGAGCCGTAACAGAATATTTGTGGCATTCCCGATGTGTATGCATTGCCACCTACATTCACGGTTATTGGGTCCATTGTTGTGCCATTCATCGTATAGATAGATAGCGTTATCTCACCGGTGCTCTTTGGCGGTATTATTATTGAGGGTTCCAGGTTACACTGTGCGGTTCCAATTATTGTTGTGCCACCCAATATTAATTGGTTATTGCCATTATTACTAATGCTTATTGTTATAACGACCATGTCATACGATTTACTCATTGTTGCGCTAGTCTCCACATAGCTTGGATTAACTCCTTCGTTAGTGCTCCACCCGCTCATTAGTGAGTATACCGTTTGCCCTAGACTATTGATATTAAAGCGAAATGGAGCGAGTATTGCGACTGCTAAAGCGACCAAAGTGATTACTATGAATATGTGTGAAAGGTCCATATTACCCCTATTTATTTTGTAATTCATTAAATGAAGAACAAACTTCTCCTATTTAAGTTTTTCTTCAATTTTCTAAGAAAAACAGGTTTCCTTCAATTATCTAATCTTGATATTCAATTTCTCATTTAAAGAAAATAAAAATAAATACGCCAAGTAATGATTAATCCATATGAACCCGAAGATAAGGATACCGGTGGTCTTTATAGACCCTGTAATTGGCGACTTGGGTGGTCCGTCAAGATCTACGAAAATTATTGAAGACGAAAAAGCCGTATTTCTCAATGCACTTAGGTTATCATACCCACATGTTGAGTTTTTGAGTTATGACATTAGGGAGCCGGTCGATGTTCAGGCATTTTTAAATGTTGAGGGGAATGCCGTAGGTTATGTTGTTGTTACCCTTAACTCATTAATGGGCTTTATAGACCCGATAATTAGGAGCGGTAAGCCAGTCGTAGTTATTTCCGAGGCCTATGCAGGTGCTGGCGAATATATGCTTGGAGTTAGTAAGGCGTTGAGTGAGGGTTACCCAGTCATCGGGGTTTCCACACGCAACCTGGCTAGTCAGGCTGCGATTAATAAGGTCAGGTATTTAGTGGCATTGGCTAGGCTGAGGATGAGTAAGGTATTATTTATTGTCTCGCCAAGCCTTAAATCACACCTATACTGGCAGTTTGGTCCTAATACTGACATGTATAGTGTGTTCAGGTTAATACAGTCAATAACTGGAGTCACGCCGGTGTTAATGGATGCAAATGAGTTCAGGACTAGGTTCTTCGATAGGGTCAGTGATGATGAAGCCGATGAGTGGACAAATAGGTGGGTTAAGTATGCCGAGGCTGTCTATGATGACACAATGGATGAGACTAGGAATTCGGCTAAGCTTTATGTAGCCATGAGGAATGCCGTGAGGGAGTTGGGTGTTAGTGCAGTTGCTGTTGACTGCATAGTACTTTATAACACAGGCCTTTTGAGGGCGTGGCCATGCCTCGGCTACATGCAGCTTTGGTATGATGGGATAATACCGATTTGCGAGGCTGATCCATACGCCGCAGTGCCTATACTAATTGCCAAGTACTTACTTAATAGGAATGGCTTTGTGGTGAATGTAGGTGTTGATGAGGAAAGAAGTGAATTCATATACCATCACTGTTACGCACCAACAAATCC
>ERZ1669247.43-NODE-43-length-65162-cov-23.821540_pt1 | contig 65162 bp, 81 predicted proteins | sample MGYA00579297_ERZ1669247 | MGnify/ENA primary metagenome ERZ1669247 (study PRJEB41166, sample SAMN08046056) | hot springs metagenome | biome: hot spring; feature: acid hot spring; material: thermophilic sediment; isolation source: thermophilic sediment from acid hot...
ACGCCGCCGACCGGGCTCGAACCGGTGACCTCCCGGTTAACAGCCGGGTGCTCTACCGACTAAGCTACGGCGGCTAATAGGGAAAATGATACATCATTAAAAATATTTGCTATTAAGTGATGACAAGAAAAAAATAGGGATAATCAATATACCGATATGGATGAAATAGCTGATTTTTTGGTAAAGAATGGAAACATAAAGTTCGGTAAATTCACACTTTCATCAGGTGCCACTTCTGATTTCTATGTAGATGTAAAGTCTGCCTTACTAAATCCCTATTTCTTGAAAATTGTGTCAAGGAAAGCTGCACAGTTAATTACAGGGGACAAAGTGGCGGCTGTCGAACTTGGGGCTGTTCCTTTTGGAGTTGCAGTTTCAATGGAAACTGGCAAAAATCTCATAATTGTAAGAAAGGAAAAGAAGGAATATGGACTTGAAAAAATGGTAGAAGGAGAATTAGTTTATGGTGAGATAATAACATTTGTTGAAGACGTGACAACCACGGGCTCAACCATTTTAAAAGCAGTTACAAGGCTTAAAGAAAAGGGTGTCAGAACTGATAGAGTTGTTGTGGTCGTAGATAGACAGGAAGGTGCCAGAGAGAATCTTGAACAGGAAGGTATAGAATTATTTAGTCTTGTCAATATAAAAGATGTTAAAAAGGGTAGTATTTAAATATTTATTTTTCCTTATACCGTGTGGATCAGAGGATCTTAATTCTTAATTCTATAAAGAAATCTGTAGATAGACAGGGATACAGATTACTATGTACAGATCCAGAACTTTCTTACTCATTTGATTTGGTTTTGAGAATGAAAGAAAAGATACTTTTAATTAAAATAATACCAAATGTAGGGCTTCTCACTGAAGAGGTTTCCAATGCCTTAACTGCGCTAGCAAAATATACCAACGCCTATCCACTGGTTATAAGCCTATACAACAGGAACGAGAAGATAGAAGATGGCGTAGTATATACAAGGCACGCATTGCCTGTTGTATCACCTAGCACATTCATTTCATATATAGAGAACGAAGAGGAACCTTTAGTTAAAGCGGGACCAGGAGGTTTCTATGTAAATCTTGACTCTGAAAAACTTAGGAAAATCAGGGAAGAGAAAATGTTGTCACTTGGGGATATAGCCAATGCCGTTGGGACATCCAGACGGGCCATTTTGATGTATGAAGCCGGTATGTCGGCATCTGTTGATACAGCCTTGAAAATGGAGGAATTTCTTGACGAAGAAATAATGAGCAGAGTATCATTTTTGTGGAAACTGGAGGAAGAAAATATAGCACCAGCATATAAGAAAATGAGGGAATTTGAGAGACTGGTTAATTTCGAGATACAGAGGAAAGGTTTCTCCATATATCCATTCAAAAAATCAATAATGAATTTCCTGATGGAAGATAGTGAGTCCGTATTCCTTGGAGGTATTGAGGAAGAAACAATGCGGATCAATAGAAGGATGGAATATATGAGAAAACTATCAGAGATGATGGAGAGGGAAAGTTTTATCATTGTTAAAAGTTCAAAGAATAAAATAGTTCAGAAAGATATACCAATAATTTATTATTCAGAGCTAGAAGAATTCCAGGATAAAGAGGAAATGAAGGAAGTTATAAGGGAGAGAAGAATCATTTGAAGCTAAAGATTGAAGGGCAATTCACGCTCGAAATAGTCGGAATTGTAAAGGGATTAAAAAATTATGGTGAAATAGTTGAGGAAGAGATTAAAAAAGGTAATTTCAAACAAATTTTGATATCAATTACTGACGAGGAGGTAGAAGGTCTCAGGGACTTCTTGAAACATCCTTACGAAATTGAGATGGATGATATCGAAATTATTTATGAATATCATATGAGAAATTTTGGGGAAACATCTATCCCACCAGAGGCATTTATAAAAGCTATTGAATATGCAGATAATAATAACCTGATAATCAGGGGGATAGATATACCATCAGGTCAATATGAAGATCTATTTGTTGAAAATGTGAGTATTTTTGATATTATATTGCTGAGTCTAAAAAAGAAAAGATTGATCAAGAGGAGATGGAATCTCTCAGATCCCGAATCATTCAGTAATGATTGGGATAAGTATGTTAATAGAAGAGGTTACCTTAAAATGGAAAGGGAGAGAGAGAAATACATGGCTGAAGCTATTGTAAAAAATTTGAATATAGATACAATAGTTATAATAGATGTTGAAAGATTGAATGGAGTTACTGCTTTTTTGAAAACCCTTCTGCCAGAATATAAATTTCAGGAGAACTAGGCAAAGATGATGGGGGCTTAGTTATTCTAACCCTCCTGAATTGCTTTGAATATTCCTGCTTTATATTTTCAGTTAGATCACCTTGCAGCATTTTGGCAAGTACTTTCCCATTCTCATTTAGGACCATGTTGCTAATTTCTAAAATTCTTTTCAATATAAAATACGAGTTTGCGTGATCAATTGACTTGTCACCAGAGGTATGCATAAGAATATCTGATAATATCAGGTCATAGCCAAATTCTGATTTATTTAACAATTTTTCTCCAATATCAGGTGAAAATATGTCCGCTTTTAAAAAAATAACTCCGGAGAGAGGGGGCATTGGTATAATATCCACCGCTACATTTAAACCATCCTGATTTAGAGAAGCAATTACTTGGCTCCAACCTCCTGGAGAAGCACCCAGATCCAGTATTTTCCTTCCATTCTTGATTAAATTAAACTTCTCGTTTATCTGTATCAATTTATATGAAGCCCTACTTCTAAATCCCTCTTTTTTTGCTTTCTGATAGTACGAATCAGATCTTCTTTTCTGGATCCAGGACATCTACTTCATTTTTTAATAAATTTCTCGTAATCCTCCTTCTTCATCATGGAATTGACTTCAGAGGGATTACTGACTTTCATTTTGTAAAGCCAAGCAGAGTAAGCATCCTTGTTTATGGCTTCGGGGGTTTTTTCGAGGGTTTTATTGACATCAGTGACTTTGCCGGTTAAAGGAGAATAAAAATCCTCAGCCGATTTAACACTTTCAACTGTTCCAGCAACATCTCCAGCTTTAAGCATGGCTCCTATCTTAGGAAGATCAACATATACAATATCTGTAAGCTGGTTCTGGGCAAAATCAGTGATTCCTATTGTAGCTACGTCTCCCTCAAGCTTTACCCACTCGTGAGTTTTTGTGTAGAAGAGACCATCTTTCACGATCATAATTGTGAATAACATTGAGGAAAAAAATTTTGCTATACGTTTCTATCATATATTATGCGTCTATTCATTGCAATAAAAATAGTTCCTAACCCTGAATTATACGATATATTATCTAAATTGGGAACCTATGGAAAAGCTGTAGGGGTGGAAAATATACATTTAACTCTAAAATTTTTAGGTGAAGTTATGGATCCAAGCAAAATTATAAGCTCCCTGGAATTAATAAAATTTAAAAGCTTTGATCTTGAACTTCGGGGAATGGGTGCATTCCCAAATGAAAGAAAAGCGAGAATATTATTTTTAAGGGCTTTTCCTGAAGATATTCTTAGTAGCCTTGCAGATGAAACAGACATAGCTACAAAGGAAATAAGCAGGGATCATCCATTCACTCCCCATATTACTTTATTAAGAATCAGAAATTACGCAGATCTGAAGAATATTATTGACGAATACAAAAATAAATACTTCTTAAAACAGAAAGTAGACCATTTTTCCCTTTTTAAATCAATCCTCACTCCGAAGGGACCTATTTATGAAGAGTTGAAGAAATTTCAACTTATATAACTTGTATCCCCTTTATCCTCTTTCTCTTTTTCTTCGTTATGCTCTATTATATCTATCATAAGAATTGCATTAACTGGAATTATTCTCAGCTTCCTCTTTTCCTCATCTGTCATACTGATTAGAAGTGCTGGTTCTTCACCCATAGTTATAAAACCTTCCAAAATACCCTCTGTCGTAAAATTCTCATCTGTTGAACTTGCTGAAATAATTTTATATCTTGAGCCTTTTGTCAATTGAGTAATCATTTTTTTTCACCAACCATTTTCTGTATACTTTCAATAGTCCTCCTGTAATTGTCCATGGCAATCTTTACATTTGACTCCACGAAATTCCAGGCTAGGGAAAGTGAATTGTATCTTAAAACATAACCTTTTTCTTTACCAAGCTGAACTTCCTGTATTATATCCAGAGACTTTAGCCGGTTAAGATATCTGTATAAAGTTGGTTTAGAAGTATTCAGATAGACAAGCAGTTCATTAACGGGCCAAACCTTATCGGACCTCTCTAGAAAGCATTCCTTGAAAAGCCTGAACGGTATACTTTGTTTTATCCCTGGATAAAGATTACTTCCTCTTTCTTCTATATAGCCAATATCAGATAGGAACTCAAAAAGGGTAAGGTCGAGGTCCTGACCAGAGGGTGAGTTTTTCAGTCTGACGAGGATTTCAAACATTAACACATTATTTTATTGTAACACATATCTTTTTCCCATACAATTGAATTACATCATTTTCCACTGGAAATTCCGGGATCTTGAAAATTCTACATTCAAAATATTTTTATAGAATAATTAACTCATAGCCTTGACCTCTAAGGAGGACTAGGTAAATTTGATGGAAGAAGCGAGCGAAGATTCTGATCCAGGTGGCACGCCTGTTTTCCGTGCCAAGTATTTAGAGCAGCTCTTCTCCTTCAAGAAAATTTTTTTGAAATTTGAAGGTGTAAACCCATCAGGTACTCATAAGGATAGGGCTGCCTTAAGACATGTGAAGTATGCAATTGAGAAAGGGTATGATACAGTATCGATAGGTACTTGCGGTAACTATGGAATTGCTATGTCCTATTATTCAAGACTTTTTGGTTTGAAGGCAGAAGTATTTGTCCCCGAGAGATACCATACTCCAAAGGTTGAAGTGATGAGGCAAAATGGGGCCATTGTCAATGAGGTATCAGGGGCATACGAAGATGCAGTGGAAATGAGCAGAGATATTGCCCATGACAACAACTGGTATGACGCAAATCCTGGAAACGCAACTACAGACCTCAGCTATGAAGCATATTCAAGGATCTCTTACGAGTTATTTCAGCAATTCGGCAGGGCTCCAGATGCTGTGGCAGTTCCGGTAGGAAATGGAACAACGCTTGCAGGCATATACATAGGTTTCCTAAATTTAAAAAAGGCTGGTCTCACAGACAAAATCCCTAGGATGTTAGGTGCCAGCACTACTGGTGGTAATCCTATCGTCAAGGCCTTCAAGGATAAGTCTCAATTGAGGGACCTGAAACCTGAGAGTCTTGTCGAGTCATCAATAAATGAACCGTTAATTGCATCTCATGCATATGATGGTGAAATAGGGTTAAAGGCAATAAGGGAATCAAATGGATTTGCGGAATATATTTCAGATAACAAAATGATATACTACAAACGCCTGATAAAAAAAGAAATAGGATTGAACGTGCTTCCAGCTAGTACAGCGCCTCTTGAGGCAATTAAGAACACAATAAAATTTCCTGAGGAAAATTTATATGTTGCGGTAATAACTGGCAGGGCTTGATAATGGATAAGATAGTGGTACTCGCAGAAGGTGTATTTGGGAGCACTTATGGTAAAACTGCTCATGGTCTGGTGAGGTATTCTGGGAGATATCAGGTAGTTGCTGTCATCGATTCCAAGCTGGCTGGAAGAGACGCAGGAGAATTTCTTGAGGGAAGGAAAAAGAATATTCCCATAGTTACAAAGCTAGAAGAGGCAATGATCTATTCACCAAAATACATTGCGATAGGGGCAGCAACAGATGGCGGTTATTTGCCTCCAGAATACAGGAAAATTATCATAGATGCGATAAACAAAGGTCTCGGTGTGGTAAACGGTCTGCATGAATTTCTATCTGAGGACCCTGAAATTTCAAAATTAGCGAATGAAAAAGGAGTAGAATTAATAGATGTCAGAAAAATTTTCAGAGACAGGAAGTTCCCATTCACGGGTAAAATAGAGGAAGTAAGAGCTAAAAAAATAGCAATTCTCGGGACTGACAGTGCAATTGGAAAGAGGACCACTACTATTCTGCTGTGGAAAGAGCTTCAAAAACGTGGAAAAAAGGCAGAAATGATTGGAACTGGACAGACAGCATGGATGCAGGGAGTTGAATATGGAACTGTTATAGATGCAACAATTAATGATTTCGTAGCAGGAGCAATAGAGCACGAAGTAGTTAGGGCCTGGGAGGAAAGGAGACCAGATTTCATTCTGCTGGAAGGTCAGGGCTCCGTTGTTCATCCAGCCTATCCAGGCAGCTTCGAAATAATTGCAGCAGGAAGACCAGATGCAATTATACTTCAAGACGCCCCTGGAAGGAAGTTCCTTGATGGATTTGAAAATTATCCCATGCCTGATGTGGGAAGGGTAATTACAATATTACAATTACTTTCTGGGAAAAAGGTAGTAGCAATAACCTTGAACACTGAAAAAATGACAAAGAATGAAATAGATAAAATCAAGAAAGAATATGAAACCAAATATGGAATACCTGTTATTGAGCCACTTAATGAAATAACAAAATTGGCTGAAGTGGTGGAAAAGATTGAATAAAGAAGGGAAGTATGTATCAATAAACAATATTACAATCAAGGAACCAGAAATATCAAAGAGTAAAATAAAAATAAGTTATGTGGTTGATGGGGAAATTAGCGAGCTACTCATCAAATATTCAAGACCTTTGGATATAGAAGTAGAGGATGCAAGATTGATTTCAATAGCGCCACTGGTTAATTATTCCCTTTTTACCAGAGAAATAGAGGCTGAATTTCCAGTTGACAAGGAAGACTATAATTTTTTTCAAGAAATGATGAGAATTAACAGCACGGAGGTATACGTAAACAAGCTAATAAAGAGGCCTGAATTTTTCAAGAAAGAATTATTACCAGATAAACCTGATAAAGAAGAGGCAGAATATATCCCTAATATGAAGTTCAAATTTTCAGATGTTAAAAAACCGATAAAAGGTGGCGGATCTGTTGCAATTTTATCAAGTGGAGGAAAGGAAAGTCTTCTTACCTACGGTATGATGAAAGAAATAGGATCAGAAGTTTTTCCAATATATGTAAATGAGTCAGGTGGTCATTGGAGAACTGCAAAAACCGCTTATGATTACATGATGAAAAATGATCCGAATACCATTAGAGCTTGGACTACGGTAGACCGATTCTATAGAGAAATGAACCTAAGGGTGAGTGCGCTAAATGAAAGAGCATTAAAAATGTGGTCGGATACATACCCCATCCAATTGTTTATATTTCCAGTATACATATTTACAATATTGCCATATATTCGAGCGTTAAGAATTTCTTACGTTATGAAAGGAGATGAATTTGACGATCCCAGAAATATGAAACCAGAAAATGGTATAAGGCATTTCTACGGTATATATGATCAGACTATGGAATTTGATAAAAAGATCACAGAATATTTCAAGATAAAGGAATTTAACACCATATTTTTTTCAGCGGTCAGGGGCATATCCGGATATGTGGAAGAGAGAATCCTTTTCAGCAGATATCCAGAAATAGCTGCCCTTCAAAGATCATGTCACAGTTGCCATTATGAGGGCGGCAATATAGTACCGTGTGGAAAATGCAGCAAATGCAACGGAGTTCTCCTATTCTTACTAGCAAACTCAATAGATCCTGCACTTATTAAATACAAAAAAGAGGATATAGATGATTTTAAAAATAATTACAAGGACAGGCTGTATAGACTGGATGATGATGAAAGAGAACACTCAATGTTTAAATTGAGCAATGGGAAAGTGGGAAAACCTCATGAACACATTGAGAAAATTCATGACTGCATTGAATGTTGCGATTCTAATTATATTCCAGAAGATTTTAAAGATAAATTGATGAATATAATGAAGCATTATACAAACGGAATCACGAAATTAAAGAATGGAGAATGGAATTAGATATATTCCAATTCAATTTTTTTAATCTCATCTGAATTACTAGCTTTAGCATAATCCTCTAGCGGGTTTCTATTTAGATTCAGGAACTGGATGCCCCATGAAAAAACATTTAAAATTTTCAAGGAAATTTCTTTCATGTCCATAATGTAATATGCAGCTGCTATAGCCTCGGCAGTAGATAATTTATAAGGTTTTCCATAATTAACCGGGTTGGCAGCTAAAAGGTAAGGAAGAGACCTTACCTGATATCCCTTAAATGAATAATTTTCTATATTTTTCCAGGAAACATCCATTGCTAGAAGATACCTGAAGGAAGAATCATTCTTAGAAATCCTGATCTCTGAATCAGGATAAAGAACTATGGCACTTCTAGGTATAAACCCTATAAATTCAGCAAGATTAAGTCTCTTTAACTTTCTCGCTGTGCATTTCTTCGGATCATCCTCATTTTTATGAACTATTAGGGGTGTAGAGGAAATCATTTTATTGTTATATTATTTTTAGATAAATCTTTATTCAAATCCTTCATAATGAAAGTATGACAGGATCAAATATACCTGGATTTTATAAATTAAATCTTGAGGAAAGGAGAGAGTTCCTTAAGAAATTCTCAGATCTAACAGAGGAGGAAATTTCACTACTAAGGAATATGGGAGGTCTAGGAGAGAATCTTGCAGACCACATGATTGAAAACGTCATAAGCGTAATGGAGATACCGATAGGAATTGCCGTTAATTTTCTGATAAATGATAAGGATTATCTTATACCTATGGCAATAGAGGAACCAAGTGTAGTTGCCGCAGCTTCCAATGCCGCAAAGATGGCACGAGTTAAAGGAGGATTCAAGGCGGTATCATCAGAACCCATAATGATCGGTCAGATAGAGGTTAGCGGCATGAGCGATCCTTTTGGGGCCAAGTTCAGGATTTTGGAGAAGAAAAAGGACCTAATTGAAATAGCCAACAGACAGGATCCAGTACTTGTAAAATTGGGAGGAGGCGCTAAAGACATAGAAGTAAGAGTACTGGATGAAAAGGAACCAATGATAGTTGTACATCTTCTTGTCGACGTTAGGGATGCAATGGGCGCAAATGCAGTCAATACAATGGCTGAAACACTTGCTCCATATATATCCCAGATATCAAAAGGAAAAGTTAGATTGAGAATATTGAGCAATTTAGCTACATACAGGATAGCAAGAGCTTATGCCATATTCGATAAGGAAACTATTGGAGGTGAGGACGCAGTCAACGGCATAATTGAAGCATATAAATTTGCAATTCTGGATCCTTACAGGGCAACAACTCACAATAAAGGCATAATGAATGGTATTGATGCAGTCTTGGTGGCTACTGCTAACGACTGGCGGGCCATAGAGGCTGGTGCTCATGCCTATGCTGCATTGAATGGTTATACATCTATTACAAAATGGGAAAAGAATGAAGATGGTGATCTTGTAGGCTCAATAGAAATACCAATGGCAGTGGGGATAGTTGGAGGAGCCACTGCATCGCATCCAAAGGCTAAAATAATGAGAAAAATTTTAAGGGTTGACTCGGCAAAGGAGTTCTCCAATGTACTGGCTTCAGTAGGATTAGCACAGAACTTTGCAGCTATAAGAGCTCTCGCAATGGAAGGAATCCAAAAAGGCCATATGGAACTTCACGCAAGAAACGTTGCTATATCTGCTGGCGCTACTGGTAGTGAAATAGACAAAGTAGCTGAAGAGATGATTAAAAGAAAGGCAATCAGAGCAGATGTTGCATTAGAAATATTAAACGGAATAAGGAACAAAAATTAATGAATATTTAATGTATTTTTATCATTTTCATCATACACATCCCTCTCTCTTATTATATATATCCCGTCATTTGAATCTCCTCTGAACCTGGTTCTAACTTCCCAGAATCTTCCCCATACATTAAGTATAAACTTAAGATTGTCCTCATCAATCTCTTTATTATCTCCCTTTACCAATTTGAGGAAATCAGAGTCTTCAATGATATCTTCCTGGAGAGATTCAATATACTTCATTATCAATGACCTCAATACCACCCTATGGCTTACTGGAAATTGATTGATAACATCAAGTTCATTTTTGGTCTCATCTATGATCTCATTGATGAAGACCTTTTTTCCCTCAATCCTTAAGGAACATACTTCCCTATCCCCAATTTTTATCATAACTATTCCATCTTCCTTATTTTCATTTACCTGTTTAATCAATGTTTCAAATTTTTCGTCCTCCAGTGGTATTTTAAGAAAGGTCGCGATAGCCCTGTACTTAGGTACCCTTACATTTGGATATGCTTCATTCATTAAATGAATATGACTCTCATAAAATGATTAACTTTTAGTAATTATCAAAACTACGAATATTTAACCTAGTTACAGCAAAAAAATTAATAAATAGTAGATATGACCATTTGATAAACATGCAAAAGTTGGCAGAAGTTGACGTATATCATGATGGTGAATCTTTTAAGGTGGTAATTACTAATCCCAATGGAGACGAGCTCATACTTGAAGGTGATGAACTGGAAGAAATACTTGAGCAACTCGCGACCGAAATGTCCGACCGTTTCGGTAAAATATAAGCGGGGATAGCCGAGCGGTAAGGCGACGGCCTGCTAAGCCGTTTCCCTATGGGATCGAGGGTTCGATTCCCTCTCCCCGCGTTAGTAAGACTAAAACTCTAGGTTGTTTATAACTTTAGCAAAATACGCCCATCTTTTTTGTCATATTCTTCTATTGCCTTTTCGTATTCTTCTAATTTGTAAATTTTCCATATTTTGCTTTTCATATTATTTTTTAATACTATATTTATAAGTTCTAACATTTCTTTCCTTGTCCCACCTGTTGATCCAATTATTGATCTCTCGCCTGTATACAGATATGCAATGTTGAGCTTTCCTTCAACTCCAGTGAATGTGCCGAAAGTAACCAGCCTCCCACCTGCATCCATATAACCCAGGTATTTATCCCAGAACTCCGAACCAAGTGAATTTAAGATAACATCTACAGTCTCTCCATTCCATGGCTCGGCACCAAGGTCCTTCAGCCACTCCTTTCTAGAAATGTAGTAAACCCTTGCTCCCAAATATTTCGCGATCATCAGTCCATATATCCCAGTATTGCCGGATGCACCTACTACCAAAATACGCTCATTACTCTTTAAGTTTGCAAGCTTTAAAGCATGATAAGATGTCAATCCGCCTACAGGCAAGGATACTGCATCTTCAAAACTCATGCCATCAGGTATTCTGATCAGATGTTCCTCGTCTGTGGAAAAGTATTCTGCAAAGCCGCCATTGGAAGTGACGCCTATTATACCGCCATTTCTGCATAATTCTTCTTTGCCTTCAAGGCATTTATCACATGTTCCATCAAATATTCTTGGAAAAATAATAACTCTCTCTCCCTTTTTGAATTTTTCGGATTTTCCAGGATCGCTTATAGTACCAACAAATTCTGCCCCAGGGATATGAGGGTATGGATTTAATTTATAATTTGTCTTCCCCCTGATTGTATTTATGTCCACAGGATTAAGACCTGCATATGCCACCTTTACGATTATTCCATTCCTAGGTTCATCTATATCCTCTATCCTCGTATTTATTAGCCCGCCTGGCTCCCTAATGACTACAGCTTTCATGCTTAGTTTATTTTCTTCCCATATACAGATATTATGCTTCTCATTCCCAGTCCTGTATAGAATTTATGAGCTACAAGATTCTCTGTGGGGAATTCAACAGTGAGTACAGAGCATCCTTTCTTTTTCTCCTTCTCAACTATGGCATCAATTAATTTTCTCCCCAAGCCACCTTTTCTGAACTCCGGTAGAACATATAGTTCAGTTATTCTTACCTCCTTTAGAGGTTCATAGAATATCCTATCATTAACATCTGCCATTACAATTCCAACTATCTTATTTGAACTTTCTGCTATCATAGCATCCCTTGTCTCGAGTTTTATTGCACTTTTCAGATATGATACCACAGATTCCTCTATTTTTTCATTCAATGAAAAAAGTGGATCGTGTTCTGAATTGAATTTTTTAAGTCTTACAATCAAATTCGCAGCCTCTCTAACATCTTCTTCCTTTATTTCTCTAATCTTTATTTCCATACTCATTTCACCATCACCTCTATTAATTCGTCTTTCATGAGTTTTTCTATCATCATCCTGTTCTTGGAAATAATCTCCCTTGCCCTTTCAAGAAATTCATTCTTAGATAATTTGATTCTAGCAAAATTTTCCTTTACAGCACTATCTGCAATTGTTGCAGCAACCCTGGGGAAAACCTCCCAATCTTCCATAGTCGGTATGATATAATTTGAATTAAGCCCCCTTTCCGCTGCAAAATTTGCAAGTTCCTGGGATGCTTTGACAATCATGTCCTCATTAATTTTCCTTGTTCTTGAATCAAGAGCTCCCCTGAATACTCCTGGGAAAACTAAGCTATTATTTACCTGATTCGGGAAATCCGATCTCCCAGTTGCAACTATCTCAGCACCATTTTCCTTTGCTTCGCTTGGCCATATTTCCGGTACAGGGTTGGCAAGTGCAAACACTATTGCCCTCTTATTCATTTTTCTTATCCATTCACCCTTTATCACACCTGGGCCAGGATGTGAAGCGGCTACCAATAAATCAGCTCCTTCCAGTGCATTCTCTATATTTCCCTTCCTTCTTTCAGCATTGGTCTGGATACCAAGTTCATATTTCCACGGATTGGTGATCATAAGATTATCCATATCCTCCCTTTCTGGATGTAAAATCCCCTTTGAGTCCACCATTATTATATTGTTTAAATCAAATCCTGCAGCCTTGAACAACTTTACTGTCGCTACATTTGCTGCCCCAGATCCAAAGAAAACAATTTTTGAATCCTTCGGTGTTCTTCCTGTGATTTTTAATGCGTTAAACGCTCCTGCAAGTGTAGCTCCTGCGGTTCCTAACTGATCATCGTGCCACACAGGGATATTCATGCTCTCTCTCAGTGTCTCGAGAAGGTAAAAACATTTTGGAGATTCTATATCTTCCAAATTTATGCCCCCAAAGGCAGGTTCAAGAGCTCTTGCGACTTCTACCATTTTTTCCTTTTCATGAACATTAATGGGGACGGGTATTGCATCTACTCCTCCGAGATATTTGAATATTAGTGCCTTCCCCTCCATCACAGGTAAAGAAGCTTCAGGACCAATGTTCCCGAGTCCGAGAACCCTTGTACCATCAGTTATAATTGCGACTGTATTCCATCTCCAAGTCATCTCGAAAGATAGGTCTTTATCCTGAGCTATTTTATTGGAAACAGCAGCAACTCCTGGAGTATACCATATGGAGAAATCGTCAAGACTGGTTATAGGAACCTTAGGTAGAGTTTGTATTTTCCCTTGAAAATATTTCGAATTTTTTAAAGCTAGGTCATTATAAATTTCTCCCCCACTCTCACCCTCGTTTCTCATACCCCTGAATTAAAAGAAAGTTGTTAAATATTGTCTATTGTCATATTAGGGAAAATATTTAAATAAAAAACATTTCCATAATCAATGTCAGATATTAGAGATCAAATTGTAGATGACCGGGGGACAATAAAAAGGCTGCAGCTTATATTCCCCGGTTATCACGGTTACAGGGTAAATGAAGATCTCCGGGACGCGGATATATATTTAAAGGATGAACTTTATAAAAAAATGCTATCCATAATAGATATTATAAAGAATGGTGAGGCAGGTCTGGTTTCAAGTGCAAACTTCAAGGCTTTGGAGTCAGTTGGAAAAATAAGGTCTGAAATACAGATGCTTGCAGCTGACATAAAGCATCATACTGCTGGATATTCTGGAATATCAGCACCTATCAGGGTCAATGCAAATAAAATTTCCTCATTATATGATCTTGATATGCAGATATTTCAACAGATAGTTAATCTTAACGAACTTGCCAATAAATTTTATCAAGATGCAATGGGCGGGGTAGTAAATCCGGACTCAGTATCTCAGATAATGAATACTCTATCAAATATTAAGACAGTCAACGATTCAAGAGAAAAGTTACTTTATGGAGGGGTTTAAATGGTTTTTAAGAAAAACAATCCCGGCGGAATTCCACCTAATGGAGGAAGCGTTTTCGGTTCCATAACGATGGAATGGGAAGATCAGTTCAAGCAGGGAAATATAATGTGGAAAGTTCCAAGACTTATAAGGCTAAACGACAATATAGTTGTTAGAGAAGATGAAACTGCCGTTTTTTACAGGGATGGAAAGGCTATAGCATACCTTGATAAACCTGGAAGATTTGCTCTTACAGATTTGAATGCCCCAATTGTGGGAGAAATAGTAAAACTCCTTACAGGTATTCAGCAACAGGCAGAAGTTTACTATATTCAAAGGAGAATATTTGACGGAAAATTTGGCTCAAAGGAACCTTATGCCTTTAGGGACAAAGATTTCGGTGTTGTAATGTTAAGAATATTCGGAGAAATGAGGTACAGAATTTCCGATCCATCGATTTTTATAAATCAGTTTGTAGGAACATTTGCTGCTGAAACCAGTGCAGACGTAGAGGAAAGGATAAGAGAGCAGGTTGTATTGTTAATTTACAGTATACTGGGCAAGATGAAAGATCAGGGTATTTCCGTTCTAGATCTACCGTCAAATCTCATCAATATAGAGGAAGCAGTTCTGGCAAATTCCAAATCATCTTTTGATCAATATGGGATAGAAATCAACAAGATTTCTGGGCTTAACATCTCTTTACCTGATGAAGTCCAAAAGGCAGTAGATGCAAGATCAAGCATGCAGGTCCTCGGGGTGAATTACCTTCAATTCCAGGCGGGCCAGGCAATGGTGGACGCAGCTAAAAATACATCGGGTGCTGCAGGGGCTGGAGTTGGAATAGGGATGGGTCTGGGAGCTGGAGCAGGTATGGCTTATCCAATGGCATCAAATATATCTCAGGGAATAAATCAGGCACCTCAGCAAAATCAGGGTGGGAAAAAATGCCCTAAATGCGGAGCTACAGTCGATCAAAACGCTAAATTCTGTCCTGAATGCGGATATAATTTTTCTTCGGGCGAAACTATGAAATGTCCATACTGCGGTAAGGATATACCAAAAAATTCAAAATTCTGTCCTGAATGCGGAAAACCGTTAAGCCAGAAATGCCCAAAGTGCGGTACAGAAATACCGGCAGGGGCTAAATTCTGTCCTAACTGCGGTGAGAAGGTGGTATAAATGTATTGCAGAAAATGCGGAGCGCAAATTCCAGATGATTCATTATTCTGTCCTAAATGTGGTGCACCACAACAGTCAAACCCTCAATCTAACCAGGGGGATGCACAGGTTTCAAATGTCGGGCAGGATCAAATTCTAAAAGATATGAAATGTCCTAGCTGTGGAGCTCCACTGAGTCCACAAGCTGGAGAAGCGATGGTAGTATGCCAGTATTGTGGCACATCCATTTCTCTTGGCTCGGCTGGCTGGTCGAAAATTAACAAGCATTTTATACTAGACTTAAAGGTAAAAATGAAGGAAGATGCAGAAAATGTTGCAAGAAATTTCCTTGACAGGAGTATTCTGCATAAACATCTCTTTGAAAAAAGTACACTCAAAAAAATAGAGTTAATGAATGTTCCTTACTGGATTATAGATGCAGGATATACTGCACAATATAGATTCAAGAGAGAGGAAGCGCAACCAGGAGGTTTCATAGGTGTAGGAATGGGGGGGAGAGGTGGATTTGCAGGCCCAACTGTTAACTTCCAAACCGTAGTGGAATCAGGAACTGATGTAGGGGAAGTAAAATATCCAGTCATTGCCGTAGAAAGCCTCAATCAGTATCAGCCTCCAGATTACATATTTAATCTTACAGCAAGGAGGGAACTGAATTCTAGCGACATCTCTGGTCCAGTAAAGCTCTTAAATGGATACATAGGTGAGGAAAAAGCCAGAGTAGAGGGTAAAATAAGGTTACAGCAGTGGGAGATAAGAAGACTTCAAAAAAGAATTCATGGATTTCTTTCAGCAGAAGTAAATGTGGATATATCAGATGTGTTCCTCGTACATATTCCAATATGGTCATTGCTGTTTGAGCACAAGGATAAATCAATTCTCCTACTCATTGATGGTCATAACTCAATGGTGATGGAAGAACTCAAGGATTAAATGGTAAGATAAAAAATGTATTAAAATTATTTTTAAATATAATACAGCAAGGATGAAAGTAATAAATTACAGATAGGGTAATATTATATAAATAAAATTTCATATAAATTTTATTTCATAAGTAAATTTAAATATAATTTTATCATAATTTAAAAGTGCAGGAGACTGAGACAGCTGATTATTGCGAAGAAATTTATCCCGAAAATCTATCAGTAAAGAAATACAGCAGAAGAATGATGTTGGTTAATATTTTTCTTTTCTCCTTAATAAGTTATTTTGGGGCAGAAATTTTAACTGGGTCAACGAGTGTAGAGGGTATTTTAAAGTATCCAATTTCTGCAATAGAAGGAATAATTTTTTATGGATTTCAGGTATCAATTATAGCGGATATTTCAATCAGGTTTAAACTGAACTTCGGAACGATATACCTGCTAGGATTGATTTATGGAATTTTAGAGGAAGGTTTTGCATTATTTACAATGGAATCTACAGCAACGCACACTTTATGGCTTTCATTAATTGGTCTCAATGTTACCTGGACTATTTACATAATGCTCTTCCATGCAATTATAACTGTATGCTCTACAATTGTAATCGTTCACATAATTTCAGAAGATACATTAAGAGAACCATTTCTAAATGCCACTACCTATACAATAATGCTCCTTTCATTGGGAATAATCTATTATACCTTCATTTACGGCTCAATAAAGGCTGGAAGAACCCCAGAACCAATATCTTTGATAATTTTATTATTGATTACAACATTTTTAACGGTGGCCGCATTTTTAGATAAAAGAAATCATATTCTCAAAAACAAAGTTGGAAGCATATGGGTACCAGGAATTGATATATCACTAATTATGTGGGCCATTGCTCTGGGCGTTCCAATCATAGTAGGGAACAGAGTATCATGGCTGCTCGGACCAGTTACAATTTTTTTGGTCATATGCGTAATATATTTTTATATATTTTTTCATTATATGAATCCTGATATTAATAACCACAGAAGCTTGCTTCTTTTTTATTCTACTTTCAACGCAGTCTTGTTGTTATTTGGGACTTTCAACAGAACAATAATCAGTGACTTCCTGGCAGTATCAGGACTAATTTTTCTAATCTATTCAGGATTTAAAAAAGTGATATAGAACATCTTAAAAAATAAGAATTTATGTTCTTATTACATTATACAGCAATATAAAGCCAGCTACTGAGATAATATTTACAACAAGCAACGGTAAAGCAACATTGTATCCGAAACTCATTGAAAGATAAATGCTGCTAATTATTGAGGAAAGTGCATAAACCACCATGAATATTGAAAATATGAGTAAATTTTTCATCATTTTGGCTTTGGTATTTTTATAGTCCCTTAAGATTACTGAAGCTATTTGGATGAATAGTACGAGGTCTATGACACCTATTAAAATATTGGCAATCCACATAATACCTATCATATCTCTCCCCCTGCATCTGAATTATATTTTTCCACTATTTTATTTATAAACATCTTCATATTCTCCTTAATGTAAAAAATAGAATCATATTTTCTTTCATCTCCTTCCAATATATTGTTCTCCAAAAGCACCTTTATGTGATGTTCCACTGTTCTATAATTTAAGGTTAAACTTTTGCTCAGCTCATTTTTGTTCATTGGCGAATTAAGAAGTTCCTTTATAATTCTTAGTCTGGTTTTCCCTCCCTTTGATGCAAAAAATAGCCAATAAAATAATCTTCTAATATGAATATCCTCGATATTGACTTCATCAAATGCTATCCTTTTTGGCATTTTGTAATGATTAGTTAAACCTTTAAAAGTATAAAAAGTTGAAAATAATGAATCAAAAAAATTAAAATCATTCATGTAAACGGTCCCACTTGTGATAATGGTCCTGAACCTACGTTATCAAATATTTCATTGGTGATGTAGAAGTTATTGTTTGAAACATTGAAATCTATTGTATATAAAACATTGATGTAATCAAAGACAGAAGAATTTGAAGAACTTTGCACTATAAACTGTATATCAGCTGTTACTGTGCCGGATGTAATCTCCCCACCAGAAATGTTGACATTTATCATAGGAGGAGTCTCTGAATAGAACCAGATTGCTGACCAAGCATTAAAGAATTTACCCCAAGTACTCTGTATTTCTGAATAATTAGTGTAGTTTCCTGCAAGTTTGCCCCCTATCCAGGAAAGTGTTGAATTTTGGTGATACTGAGACATCACAAGGGAAATATTCTCTATTGCAATATTATTCCAGTGTGAGAAGGATGCATTCAGTAATGCCTGAGCCTGAAGATTTTCATACTCCTTCGCAGTATAGGATATGAAACCTGCACTGCTAATATGCCAGATCTCCTTCATTATCAGAGGGGTACCGTTAACATAAGAGAATTCAATGGTGTAATTGGTGAGAATTGAATTAACCTGCAAAGGAGTTTCCGCAGATGTTAGTACCCATTGGACCTGCGCATTGATGTAATATTCATTATTTATGACTGATAGTGTCGGGGGGGATAGAGTGTAGAACCAAACTGCACTCCAGAGGGAGAAGAATTTATTCCACGTTGCTGTAATATTCTGAATTCCGGTATGCACTCCTGATAGGGGGCCTCCGACCCATACCAAAGTTGCGTTGTTATTGTACTGCGGAACTAGTAGAGATACATTCTCAATTGCAATATAGTCCCAGTGTGAAAATGAATAATTCATTATTTTGTTCAATATCAGGGATGAATATTCTGCGTAACTGTATGATATAATTCCATGCGATTTAATGTCCCAGGTCTCATTATTTATAAACCAGCCCCCATTTGAATACACAAATCCCAGAGAATAGCTTATATTTAGATAATCCACTTCCAGAGGAGTTTTGTAAGAGGTCAGAACGAATTGAACTGTTGAAATAACAGAACTGGAATTTCCATTTATACTGACAGTCGGTGTAAAAGGTGTGTAAAACCATACAGCGCTCCAGAGTGAGAAGAATTTACTCCAGGTAACAGATATGTTATTAACCCCAGTGTATATTCCGGAGAGAGGGCCTCCAATCCATTTGAGAGTTGCATTATTGGAATACTGGGACATGACAAGAGAAATGTTCTCGATTGATATATAATCCCAGTGTGTGAAGGCATCATTGAGTACAACCTGAGTTTGGTTTCTTGACAATTCAGATTTCAGTGTCTGTATATTAGACTCATAAGATTTGATCGAGTTCTGCTGGGATAAATAATTGCTCTGAAGAACTGAATAATTTGAAAGTGTCTTGTTGAGTTCTGTGGAAAGGACAGAGTTTTGAGAATTTTTTGCGCTGAGCTGAGATTGCGAGTTCACGTATCCGAAAGCCAAAGCTCCCGAAATAATCAAGAGAGCAACAATCGGTATCACATATATCGCTTTGTTCATGGTTATTGATGTAGATGAGAGTAAATACCATTTTTCAAAATTATATACAAATTATGTACAAAACCGTTTTATCATTCGGTAAATTAAGGATCACATGGCAATAAAATTCAACGTCGATCTTTCGGGTTCTTCTACAAGAATGCTGAAGGTGGAAATGTCAATTCCCTTGAAAAAGGGAATAAAGGAGAAAATATCGATGCCGGTATGGGCACCAGGTTCATATCTTGTAAGGGATTTTTCAAGACACATCTCTAATATATATGCTCTCAATGGTAGAATAACTCAGCTCGATAAGGCATCCTGGGAAATTTCATCTGAAGACGATGTAGTAAAAGTTGGATATGAAGTATACTGTGATGAACTCTCTGTCCAGACATCCTATGCTGACGATTCACTTGTTATCATAAATGGAAGCTCTGTATTTTTTTATGTGGAAGGTCGGAAGGAAGAGGAATATCGTGTAATTTTCTCAAATAAGGCAAAAGGTGAACCTATAAGCGGGCTCCCAATGGAAGGCGAGGAATTCGTTGCTGAAAATTATGACACTTTAGCTGACTCACCTTTTATGTATGGCAATATAAAAGTTTTGAAATTCAAAGTCTCAGGGAAAGAACATTTTATATCCTATTATGGAAAAATGCTCAAGCCTGAAGAAAATGTATTGGATGATTTCAGAAAAATAGTAATAGAAGAAGAGAAAATATTTGGGGAATTACCTTACAAAAAATACATTTTTATGATTGTTCTTGTAACTGACGACCTTGGAGGTGGACTGGAACACAAGAACTCCACATTAATAATCTCTAATGAACACAGGCTTTTCAATGAATTTGAATACAAGCTTTTCCTATCAACAGTTTCACATGAATTTTTCCATACATGGAATGTTAAAAGGATCAGGCCGAAAGAACTGGGTCCTTTTGATTATACCAAGGAAGTTTATACAGACCTTTTATGGTTTAGTGAAGGGTTTACGTCTTATTATGAATGGCTCGTACTTCTAAGGGCGGGAATTGTTACCGAGAAAGAATACGTGGACCATATAATTGAGATGATAAACTATTACAATTTCCAGCCTGGTCATAAAAAAAGATCTGCTTCATCATCATCTTTCAATACATGGATAAAACTTTACAAGCCTGACGGAGACCTTATAAATAATTATATATCTTATTATTTGAAAGGAGAACTTATTGCATTCGCAATAAACAATGAGATTATAAAGGATACAGGTTTCAATAAAAGCCTGGACGACGTTTTCAAATCGCTGTATAATGATTTCAAGGGTGACGGTAAAGGAATTAGTTTTTCAGAGCTTCTGAAAAAGGTCTCAGACATATCCTCGCCCAGAGTATCTAAGATTCTTGAAAGGCTTGTTAACAAGACAGAAAATGAAAAATTCTGCGATCAATTGAAAGAACTCGGTTATGAGATTCATTTTTCCTATACCGATGGTAGGAATATTCCAAGAGGATTTACAGGAATGGTGCTTCAGAATAGTAATGGAAAGATTATGATCAGGTATGTTCTCGAAGATTCTCCAGCTTTCAAATCTGGTATATTAGCAGGCGATGAAATAGTTGCAGTTAATAATGAACGTTTTTCAGAATTTTTCATGAGGGATTTTTCAAAGGAAATGAAACAGGTGAAGATAGAAGATTTAAAGGAAATTAAGCCTGATGAGAAAGTTAAAATTCACATTTTCAGGAGAAATACACTGAAAGAATTTGAGATGATAGCTGAAGAAGAACCAATGTGGTTAACAGCAAATAAGAAAGAAGATACAGAAATATTGAAGAAACTGGTTAGCGGTTGATATAAACTTTTATTTCATTTAAATTTTTTATGAATTCTTCTCTTTTTAGTACTCCGGTATTTACATTCCTGGGGCTTGGATGATAGGAACAAAACAATCTTATTCCTCCTATGTCATAAAATAATCCATTACCGAATTTTATATCCCTCGTGTTGTAGCCCTTATATTTGAGATAACCTATATAAGAATCAAAAGCAATTTTGCCAAGAACCAAAACTGCAAGCAAATTTTTTAAGTTATCGAGTTCGAAATATAGATATCTGGAACAATTAAGTAGTTCCTCTCTTTTTGGTTTATCTCCTGGGGGTACACATTTTAAGGCTGCAGTTAAATAAGTATCTTCTATAACCAAACCATCATTCTTTGATACAGAATCCTGTTTATTACTCAACCCGACAGCATACAAAGAAGAAATTAGAAATGAAGCCGTTCTGTCACCTGTAAATATTCTTCCTGTTCTGTTACCTCCGGTCGCTGCAGGGGCTAGGCCCAGGATAAGTAATTTCGCATCAGGAGAACCGAATCCCGGGACAGGTTTACTCCAGAAATCTTCTCCATAAAATCTTCCAGGTCTTCTGGCTACTTCCTCTCTAAATTTTACAATTCTCGGGCACAATTTACAATTAATCATCTGATTATTCATTTCTTCAATTGAGGAAAATTTCATCAGTCACTTACCTCCGTATTTATCTGCAATAAATTTAAGGAGTTCCCTAAATTCAATATAGGAAGTCAACCTGTACTTTGCCTTTGTAACACCGTCTCCCACTTTTATCGTGATATGGTCATTTAATAAAGCAAATGCCTCCTCGTCGGTGTTATCATCCCCTGCAAATAGTATATAGTCATCCTTGTCTATCCGTTCCAGGATCGCTTTTCCCTTATTCACGCCCTTGATCCTGAATTCAAAAACATATTTCCCGCTATATAATTCAAAATCTTCTTCATTCAATTTTTTCATGTATTCCTGGAAACTCTCAATCAAGTCCCTCCTAATATTGAAATAATGGAATTGCACCCCACCTCTCTTGTCATAAACTCTCACGCCGGGGAATTTTTCCGATAAAAATGAATATTTTTGTGCAATCATCGATGACTTTTTAACATAATAATCAAAATTTTCAATATTTTTTATGCTTCCGTTCTCATCCACAAATTCAGCTCCATGCATGGCTATTACATTGTAGCCTCCCCCAAGTAAGCCTAATAGATCATTAAGGTCTCTTCCTGTAATAATATATAAAGGAAATATTTTTTTCAACCTATCGAGTAATGTTATAAGATAATCATCTGCCTTGGCAAGTTCAGGAGAACTGACCAGAGGAACCAGTGTCCCATCGTAATCTAGGAAAAGCTTTGTTATCGTCTTCCCATTCATAATAATATCAAGTATTTTTTCAATCATTTTATATTCATTCTCTTTTTTTATCATTCTTTTCAAAATTACGTCATCGTAAATGTAAATTATGTAAAATTAAATTGATTAAAATTTATTTTTTTTATTGGGGATAAAAGGAAATATTTTAAGTATTGGGAGTGATATATGAATAATGATTCAAGAGCAGGAATTTACCCAAAATAAATCAGTGCTATTTATTTCCGATGACACCATACGAAATAAAATATTAAGAAAAAACTACGAATCTAATAAAAAAAAGTCACTTTATATATCACTAAACAATGAATTGCAGACTATACCTCTTTCCTGCTTTAACTCTTTTCTGTATAATCTGAAGTATATGGAAGATAACATAAGTCCTGAAAATATAGCAGATAAGCTTAGCTCAGAATTCAAGACCATTTACATACAAGATATCCAATTTATAGACAGTGAGTCCCTCAAAGTCCTCAGAATCTATGGTACACAGGGAGGTCATCATGTTCTTGCATCTTCGACAGTCGAGGGGATTCTCAAGAATTCTAAATCAATAGTTGAAATTGTAAATCTTGGTTTTGAGATAGAATATTATGGTAAACAAGGAGAGAATTTCTACCCGATTTCCTTTATCCATAGCATTTCAGGAAACAAGGGAGACGTTAAGTTCAACGTCATTCCAAGGGATATCGTGGAAAGAGATGATATTCTTAACAATCTAACAGAAGAAGAAGTGGAAACTATTGAGGAAACAAGGGAATTTTTATATATAATTCCATCTTCATTTATAAAGGGCAATTATCCTGCAGCATACAAGAGGATGTACGATCTTGTTAAAAGAGGAATTTTTAAGGAAGATACATACAACCTAACTCCCATAGATGCTGAAATATTGGCTGTGTTTGGTAAAAGATTGACAGACAAAGGAAAAAATCTTATGATTTCTTATTCAAGAGAAGCTGATTCCAAGTTAAAAAACAAGATACTGTCGGGCATACTCTATTATAAAGCTGGGGTATGGAACGAGAGTGCCTCTTCCCTCAGATTTGTTATTAATGATCTCTTCAGGAAGAAGGATTACCTTGATATAATCAACACAATGGAAACACTTATGAAAATATCGGAGCTTACAGATAGGGATAATTATGTTTATGCAGTATCTTTAAATTACGTTGGAAATACAAGAAGGGCCCTAAAGATTTTCGATGCCCTGATACAGACAGATTATTTTGAAAAAAATCCGGATGATATTGCAGAATATATAAAAATAATTTTTTATAGAAATGGTTTTGAAAAAGCTACAAAAATAATAGAAAATTATTCAAACAGAATGACTAAAGAAAGCCTTGGGAATTTATATCTGGATCTATCTGCAATATCAATCAATGAAGGGGATGAGGCTCATGTAGATTATCTGCTACAGAAAGCAGAGGAAAATCTTGGAAAGGGGAAAAAAGTGCAGTGTGAATATGAAAGATTAAGAGGTAATCTATGCTTGATGAGAAAGGATTTGAAATCTGCACTTTCTCATTATAAGAAAAGTTTTGATATCGCAAAAGAGATAGAAGATTTTGGATTAATGGCTAAGGCCGTAAATAACATAGGGATATTATATTCCCATGATTTAAAAATAACTGAAGGTCTAAAATATTTCGACGAATCAAGGAAATACGCGCTTGAAATAAAGGATTATTCGGGGTATTCGATAACTACTGCAAATATGATACCTCTTGCAATGGAGATGGGTGACGAGGATCTTTCATTTAAACTGCTTAAAGAGATTGAATCAGTTCCAAGGTTTAACAGGGATAGTATAGCCCTATCTAATGCCTATTACAGCATTGCAGATATATACCTTAAAAGAGGTGAAATATCTGAGGCTATGGAATATTTGATGAGAGGTATAAATTATTCTTTGGAGAAATTGAATAATTATGAAATTTCTTCATTTTTATTCAAGCTTGCAATCTTGAAAATTATCATTGGGCAGGATCCAACCCTTGAAGTAGAAACTGCAAGAATGTATGGAGACAAATATTCAGAGGAATATTCGTACTGGGAATCTGAGCTGGCATTTTATCAAGGCGATATAGAAAATGCAAAAAAATTTGTTACGAAATCGTTCAAGGATATAGAATCCTCAGGTAACAAGGCAATATTACTTGAGGATGGCATCCGTCTTAATCTTTATGAAATGCTTCTAAATGGAAAAATATACAGGGAAGACATTCTCCATATAGATTCTAAACTTTCAGATATAAACGCTCTCAAGATAGTCATAAGATATTTGAGGAAAGAAATAGATTACAATATTTCTGAAAAGGAACTTCTCGCTCTTAACAGTGCATTTTATTATGAACTTGGAAGGGCGATTATAAGTGGAGTAGAAGGAAAGAGTTTCATTACTTCCTTTACTGGACTGATGAATATATATAATTCAACAAGGAAGTTATTCAATCATCAGTAACGAATTTATCAAAAGTGGTTTGCGATTCGCCAGATTTCTTATCCTTAAGTATGTTTTTCATCGCTTTTTCCTTCTTCCCAGAAATATAGAGATAAGAGACATCTCTGGAATCATTCATAACAAGAATTACGGCGAGTCCCTTACTGAACCTCCCTGTTCTTCCACGTCTTTGAATTGATCTGATCTCACTGGGTACAGGTTCATAAAAAATTACAAGATCTGCAGCAGGTATATCCAAACCCTCCTCACCCACCTGCGTTGCGACTAATATTTTTATTTCCCCACTCCTGAATTTCCCAATAATGTTTGATTGCTCACTCTGGGACATTCCATGCTCCTCGCCCCTCGAACTCTGTCCAATAAATTTCTCGCATGAAAAACCATTCTCCTTCAGAGTATTTTCAAGGATCGAGGCAGTTATTCTGAAGTGACAAAAAATTATCGATTTTTGATAATCCAACTCCTTAAGAATCTCTAAAATCTTATACATCTTAGGAGTATGAATCCGCATTGGTTGATTCATCAATTTCAATGCCCTCTCCTTTAATAAAGAAAATTCAGAATCATTGATGAATTTAAGCGAATTCTTTTCCTCAGACCTCAACTCATCTATATATTTGATAAAGGGAAGTACTCCTTGGGTTTCTATGAATTCCAGAAGATAATCCAAAATAATAGCCTGACTTCTGAGTCTGGCCACAGAATAGTATACCTTATTCCCCTGTTTTATCTGCTGAGATATTAACTCATTTAGAGATATGATTTCCTTTCTTGATCTGCCGCTAATACCAGGGAAATAATTTTTAATTTTGTTAATAATCCTGTCATATAGTTCCCTCAGGTCAGATACTATGTCTTTTAATTCTGGCGGCATATCAAGTCTAATCCATTTTATTTCAATTCCCTTTATATATTCCATAACATCCGGAGAATTTTCATCCCTAATTTCGAGGGCTTCTATTGAAAGATTCTTAATTATCTCGTCAATTCTTTCTTTCTCACCACCGGGAGATGCAGTAGTTGCAATTATCCTTGAATAAGGCGAAAAGTACTTAGCTATAGTGACATAGGAATAATCCCCAACTGCCCTATGAGCTTCATCAAAGATTACAACCTTTATATCTTTTTTTATCTCAGAGAACATATCAAGATCATTCTCTATTACCTGCGGAGTTGAAACTATTATCTTTCCATTTTGGTATATTTCAAATCTATCCTCTTTCCTAGTTTCACCTGTAACTTCAACTATATCATCTTCTCTCATTTTTAGAAATTTCCTGAGGCTCAATAGATGCTGTCTAACCAGCGGTTTTGTTGGGGCCAGAAATATTGCTTTTCCTCCGTCTTCTATAATTTTTGAAAGAGCCATTATGGTAATTATTGTTTTTCCAAGAGCTGTTGGAATTATTATTAACGTATTCTTTTTTATTGCGGTTGTAGCAATATTTATTTGATAATCCCTTTGCTCTATTAGTTCATCCCTTAAAATAGATGAAAATGTATTCACATATCAATATTGGTTCTTGCTTAAAAATCAATTCCCCAAATATTTTCTACTAATGAAATATAACTTGTTGTGTATATAATACTGGATCTTATCCTATCACTGGTCCTTTTGATAATATCCTCAATGCTATTCACCGAGTCAGTAGAACAGATTGGAAACTCTCTCAACTTTGCACACAGTTTTACAGGTGCAATCATCAGCCCTCTTTTCACCTCTGTACCAGAATTGGTGGTAATAATAATATCGATTGTAATTGTTGGGGGTGGGCAGGGATCCGATATCGCATCTGGTACGATTATAGGAGAGCCATTTATGGTTTCATCTTTAGGATTCTTTCTGTTATCGCTATCTTACATTATAGGGAGGAATAATTTTAAGTCTATCAAACTGGATAATGTTTTTTCCAGAACTTTTATTGTTCTATCAATTGTGTTTCCTATAATGCTTATTCCAGTTTATTTTCATGGTTTATTTTCCAAAATATTCTCTTCAATTTTATTAGCCTTGATATATATCTTGCTTCTCTCTTATTATAGAAAGAAAGGAACGAATATTTCAGAGGAAAGTGAGAAGAGGGAAAAAACTTTCTCTACATTAATTAAGCTATCAATAGGCTTCATCATTCTATTGATTGGTTCAGACCTACTTATCAAGACCATTAATTCGATTTCTATTTCCTACAGAATAGATGCCGAGGTTGTTTCAATTTTGTTAATACCAATAGGGACGATACTCCCGGAGACTATGAACGCAGTAATTTGGGCCTTCAAAGGGAAAATAAATTTGGCTATTGGGGCATTGATAGGAGAGGAAGTTCTTTTTGCAACATTCTATCCTATTATTGGAATATTGTTTACAAGGTGGCTAATAGATAGAAATGGATCGATTGCAATAATTCTAACGTCTGTGTTTTCTTTCATAACAGGAATTTTGATCTTGAAAAATAAGGGTTGGCAATTTTTATTTTTACTGTCATTCATGTTGCTAGGGATTTTTATAGGTATGGTATTTTACTAAATTATTGGTAAATCCAAATAATTAGAAAACATTAAAATATCATCTTTCAATCAGGGAGTATGAGAGAACTTATGCAGTTATCACTTTCGGATATTAAAATGGATCTATTGAATGGAAAACCTATAGTGATGTATGATTTCAAGGGGAGGGAAGAAGAGACCGATATGGTCTTTTACGGCGGTGCGGTGACATGGGAATCTATAAATATACTCAGGAGGGATGCCGGTGGCCTTATATGTTATGTTACTGGAAGTGAAGAGGCCAATGAAATAGGACTGAAATTTCTAACTGATGAATGGAGAGATCATCCGGTTTATTCAAAATTAATAAAAAGACCAGCCTATGGTGATTATCCTTCGTTTACAATATGGGTGAACCACATAAGTGTTGGTACAGGTATAAATGATATTGACAGGGCCAAAACAATAAGAGAACTCCACAAATTAATAGAAATGAAGGATGGAAACAAGATGAACTATTTCCTGAATAATTTCTATGCACCAGGACATGTTCCGGTTCTTGCCTCTAGAGGGCTTGAAAACAGGAAAGGGCATACAGAACTGGTGACTGCATTGGCTGACAAATTGAATCTGCCTAGATCTATGGTCATTGCGGAAATGCTAGATAATGGGAAGAGTCTTTCAAGGGAAAAGGCCGAGAAGCTTGCAAAGGTAAGGGAATTAAAATTTGTAGAGGGAGAAGACTTGATAAAGGGGTTACTGTAAATGGTAAAACTCGGGGTAGTTGATACAACATTTTCTAGGGTAGATATGGGTAGGATCGCTATTGATTCGATAAGAAAGGAGGATCCAGATGTAGAGATAGTAAGGTATACTGTCCCTGGAATAAAAGACCTGCCTGCAGGTGCAGTAAAATTATTTGATATGGGTTGTGAGGGCGTGATTACACTGGGATGGGTAGGTAAAACAAAGTTAGACAAATACAGTTACCTTGCAACCAGCATTGGTTTAATACAGGCCCAAATCTTGAATCATAAACACATAATGGATGTTACAATTCATGAGGACGAAGTAGAAGAGGAAAAGCTGTTCTCGCTTGCGAAGGACAGAGCTACAAAGCACGCAATAAATCTGGTAAAGTTAGTAAAATTCGGGGGGGATGCCCTCACACCAAATGCGGGTAAGGGACTAAGACAAGGATATAATAATGCGGGATCTATCCTGGAAGAGGAATGATATTATGAAACTTGGAATAGTAGTATCAGAATTTAACTACGATATTACATATTTAATGGAAAAGAAGGCCCAAGAACATGCTGAATTACTTGGGGCTGAAACAGAGGTAGTAAAAGTACCGGGCGTATTTGACACACCACTTGCAGTGAAATTTCTATTGGAGAGAAGGGATATTGATGGAGTGGCTGTAATCGGAGCTGTAATAAAGGGCGAAACAAAACATGACGATCTCGTAATAAATCAGGCCGTAAGGAAACTTGTGGACTATTCCGATAGTTACAGCAAACCGGTAACTCTTGGCATAATAGGACCTGGAGCAACACACGAACAGGCTGTTGCTAGGATGGAGGAATACTCATCTAGAGCTGTAGAATCACTTGTAAAAATGCTAAGGGCATTGAAATCCATAAGAAATATCAAAAAATAATAAGGAAATCTTTTTTAATTATTATTTATAAGAGTCAGATGCCATATAATATAAAGGAAAGCGAGGAAAAATGGCGGGATTACTGGGCGAAGGAGAAAATATTCGAGTATAATTTTTATTCTGATAGACCAACTTTCAGTCTTGATACTCCTCCAAGATATGCTTCAGGAAAACTTCATATCGGACATGCATTCCATTACAGTCACATGGACTTTGTTGCTAAATACAAGAGACTGAAGGGCAATGAAGTGTATTTTCCATTATGCTTTGATGTAAATGGGATGCCCATTGAAGTCAATGTGGAAAAAAAATATGGGATAAGGATGAGGGATTATCCAAGGGAAGAATTTGTTAAGCTCTGCGAAAAGTTTGCAGATGAGAATATAGATGCAATGACAAATCAGTTTAAACTCTTAGGAGTAAATGCTGACCCATCGCTTTATTATAGAACAGATGGTGAATATTATAGGAAGCTGACTCAAATTTCATTCATAAAAATGTATAAAAAGGGTTTAATATATAAAGGTACGCATCCGGTTAACTGGTGTCCAAGGTGTGAAACAGCGATTGCAGAATCAGAGATTGTTTATGAAGAAAGGGATGTGGATTTAAATGAAATAATATTCAAAGGCGATGATTTTGATATAATTATTGCAACTACAAGACCTGAACTCTTACCAGCGTGTCTGGCCATAGCAGTTAATCCTCATGACAAAAGGTATTCAAATATAGTTGGTAAGGAAGTTGAAATACCAATTTTCGGAAGGAAAGTAAAAATTATCGCAGACCAGGACGTCCTTACTGATTTCGGAACAGGCGCTGAAATGGTATGCTCTGTAGGAGATAAGGACGATTTGAAGATGATCTACAGGCATTCACTCCCTTTCATGAAGAGCATAGACGAAAGGGGAAAATTAACAGAGATTGCAGGGAAATACGCCGGATTAGATTCTAAAGAGGCAAGGAAACAGATAATAGAGGAACTTAAGAAAGAGGAATTATTCCTTGGCTCTAAGAAGATATCACATAACGTCGGTACTTGCTGGAGATGCGGTTCTCCGCTTGAATTTTTGCAAAAGGAACAATGGTTTGTAAAAACTGTTGAATTTAAGGAAGATATGAAAAAATGGGCCAATGAACTGAAATGGCATCCCTTGTTTATGAAGAGGAGACTGGACGACTGGATAGACTCTCTATCATGGGACTGGGTTATATCAAGACAGAGATATTTTGCAACGCCTATACCTGTTTGGACCTGCGAAAATGGTCACGATATAGTTGCGAACGAAGAACAATGCTATGTCGATCCTCTAATTGATGCTCCTCCATCTGAAAAATGCCCTATTTGTGGATCAAACCTTAAAGGTAGTGATGAAGTTTTTGATACATGGATGGATTCGTCCATTTCCCCCCTATTCAACACATTTTATGAGAGTGATGAGAAACTCTTCAAGAAACTTTATCCTATGAATCTAAGACCGCAGGGTCAGGATATAATAAGAACATGGGCATTCTACAGCATATTGAGATCCAGGCTTCTTACTGACAGAAATCCCTGGGAGGAGATAATGGTAGATGGTAATATTATGTCCCCTGATGGCAGACCGATGCACGCATCCTGGGGTAATGTTATTGACCCACTGGTTCTTTTAGATAAGTATGGCGCAGATCCTTTCCGTTACTTTACAGCGCAATGCTCTCTGGGTGAAGATACGCCATTTAAAGAAAGAGACCTTATCAGGGGGCAGAGATTCGTGAATAAAATCCACAATCTTGTGAATTTCCTTGAATTTTATGATAAGAAACAGACAGAAGAGGGAGAAATAAGGCCTGTTGACCATTGGATAATCAGGGAGCTTGATTCGACTATAAATGAAGCTGACGAACATATGGCAAATTACCAGTATGATCTCGCTATCAAAAAGCTGGAGGATTTCATATGGCATAAATTTGCCGATAACTACATAGAGGCGGTAAAACACAGGATGAATCAGAAGATAGCTTATAACATAGTGTCCAAAGTATTGTTATCATCAATCATAATGATAGCTCCGATATTCCCTTTCATATCTGAAGACTCTTACCAGAGGGTATTCAGAGAAAAGAGGAATAAGAAGAGCATTTTTGATGAATTATGGCCAGGTATTGAGACTTACAATGAACAAGAGGCAATTAAAGGTGAGAGTACAATAGAGGCAATATCATTAATCAGAAGCCTGAAAGTGGAAAACAGAATTCCACTGAGTCTCGAAATATCAGAGGCAACAGTTTATCCTATAGGGAATTATGAACTGGATGCGGAAGATGTTAAAAATACAATAAGAGCTAAAGAGCTTAAAGTTATTAACAAAAGGATAAATGAGGAAATAATATCCATTAAGTTATCCCCAGAAATTTATACAAAACTTAGGGATAAAGCATCATCATTCCAAGAATATCTCCTGAATAATTTATATTTATTAAAACAGAAAGAGATATTTTATGAGGGCATGAAGATAGAAACAGACAAAATTTCATCAGTTAAGAAATATAGTGTTGAAGGCATAAACGTCTCCTGCGGCAATTATTTCTGTGTCTCTATTAGCATATGATAAATATTAATCTTAGAAGATGTTATAAAAACGATGCCAAAAAGAGCTAATCAATCAGAGGTCATACTTTACCTCTATGAGATATTGAAAAATGAAGGGGAAATTAAAGGAGAAATCAATCTATTAAGAAAACTTAAAGAGAAAGGCATCAGAATAACTCCTTTTCGATTAAGGAAAATAATATATGATATTCCTCAGATAGAAGTGAGTGTTCAGTTTTCAAAAAAATGGAAAATTATTAAGAAAAAATGTCCTGTATGCGGAAGCAAACTTTTCCCATATAAGGGAATGACACTGGAAGGTAAAAAAAGGGTACTCGGGTATAGGTGCAGGAAGTGTAAATTCGACTCGTTAAGAGATGGGAAACCATTAATATATAGTTTCAAATTGATGAATCATGATATCTGATATCGAGAAAAATTATATCATTCTTAAAATAGAAAAGGGTGAAGACATTGAGGAAAGTCTAAATCAAGTTATTGAAGATTATGCAATATTCTCTGGATTGGTTGTTTTTGGAATCGGTATGATCAAGGATCTTGAAATTGGTTACTGGAATGGGAATGAATACGTAAAGGAAAAAATGAAGGAGGCGGGAGAGCTAGTATCGTTCCACGGTTCTATAACGTCCAATGATCCAAAACTTCATTTGCATGCAGCTGTAGCTCTTTCTGACCACGTTATAAAGGGAGGTCACTTCTTTAGTGGAAAGGCAGATCCTCTAATGGAGCTGTACATACTTAGACTGGAAGAGATTGTTCTGAAAAGAGAAAAAAATGAGGCTACAGGTCTTAATGAATTGAATTTTGACTAGCATTCTGAGAAAAGTTTTTTTATTCTATCTGTTAAAAGCAATGTTCCTATAGATAGTAACTTGTTTTTATCTAAATCTATTGCAGTCATTGATGCATGCTTAATATCTATACCGTAGCTTTCCTTTTCATCCATTTCCAGAAAACTAGCTGTTACAGCTCTTATGGGTAAGGCGTGACTTACCAAAATATAACAACCATCAATATCATTCAATGCATTTCTCATCCTTTTTACCTGCGCATCCCAAGGTTCCATACCTAGGTCTTCCCTGTTCATTTTAGGAATATCCTCAATCCTGTATTTATTATATGGCCCAAGCCCTGACTCCCTTATCCTCTTATCTGTTTTTATTTCAAGATTGAGTACATCAGCGACAGTTTTGGCGGTCTGTCTAGCCCTCAATATTGGGCTGGAGATAACTCCATCAAATTTGAGCCCTTTCATCTGTTCAGCGGAGAAAAGGACCTGTTCAATTCCCCTTTCTGTGAGCGGGTGCTCATCTGGATCTTCTGTTATAATATTCATTACATTTGCTATGCTTTCTCCATGACGCATCAGTATTACTCTTCTGACCAACAGAATCAGCCCATTTACAGTATAATGTTATGAAATAAAATTTTATGGAATACTTTGTGACAAAATGTTTATGGTACTCAGGTCATTATAATAAATTTATAATTGATGGAATGGATTTTTTCATCTCTTGAAATGATCATATCCCGCAGATGTTACAGGAGTATTGTCCAAATCATAAACTCCACTCCCTTCTTCTACTGTGCCCAGGAAATAAAAATCATCTATCTTATCAGGCGAAGTGAATATCAGTTCGTAGTCTCCTCCGAGTCTATAACATTCCTTCCTCAGGCTGTCATCGCCATCCAGCTCACAAACGTTTTCCTTTATTCTGATACAGACACCACTTAGCTTTGAAATTAAACCCAGTGACTTGTAAATTCCATCTGAGTTGTCTATGCAAGAAGTTATGCGATATTTATTCATTTCCTTAAGTTCCCCTATTCTTGGCATTATATCGAGAACTTTTTCACCACTCTCAATATTTTTTCTCATTTTCATTATGGCATCCTCATTTTTTCCTATCTTTCCTGTTATATACACGTAATCTCCAGGGCGTGCACCGTTCCTCCTGAATTCCTTCCCTTTATCAACTCTGCCAATAACAAGACCTGTGATCGAGATGCTATCACTTTCCTTCAAATCTCCTCCAGAGAACTTGAGATTGAATCTTTTGCATTCTTCCTTTATACCCTCTGCTAATCTCAGAACATATTCCTTTTCAGTATGAGAGGGAAAAGACATGGAGACCATGAAATCCAAGCCAGTTCCATTTTTGGACACAACATCGCTCAAATTAATGTCAACAATGAATTTCCCAATTTTTTTTGGATCCCAGTCTTTCTTAAAATGATAATTCTCATTTATTGTGTCCATCCCAAGTATAATATAATAATCATTTAAATCGACAAAGTGGACATCCTCGTCCTCATTTTCTTCGCCAAATAATCTCCAGATCTCGGCAATGAGTTCTCTCTCACCTAATTCACTTATCTTCATACTTAAAGATAATTAGATTAAGTAAAAATAATTATCAAGTGTTGGAAGAAATTGAAGTAGATAATAATATATATTTCACTAAATATGGTGCAGCCTACTTTGAAGATATAGGAGCAGTAGCTATATCCGATATACATATGGGATATGAGGATGTTCTTGCAAAAAATGGAATATTCCTTCCAAGAGTCCAGTCGAAAATAATTTATGAAACCATTGACAAAATAATAGACAGATACAGCCCTGAAAAATTGATAATAAATGGTGACCTGAAACATGAATTTTCACACAATACTCCTCAAGAATGGAGTGATGTGCTTGAATTATTATCAAGAATATCCAGAAGAACCAAACCCATTGTTGTAAAAGGCAATCATGATAATTTCATAGCTAATATTGCAACCAAATTGAATTTAGAAGTGTTCGATATATATTCTGATGGAAGATATACATTTCATCATGGCCACAAAAAATTTGAATGGACTGACAAAGCTGTGATAGGAAATGAGCATCCTGCAATAGGCCTAAGAGATTCAGTTGATTCAGTGATAAAGCTCCCATGCTTTCTATATTTCAGGAAAGAAGGGCTGATAGTTCTTCCAGCGCTATCCATATATGCAGGTGGATCAGATATCCTTAAAAATGAGATATCCTCTCCAGTTCTCAAGAAAGTGCAATTGAAAGACGGAAAGGTTTATGGATTATGGGATTCTTACGGAATCATTGACCTTGGAACAGTTGGTGACCTTTCGTGATAGGTTTCATCTCTGCAGGATTCAATCCTCCAGCTTCACTAACAATGGAAGAAATAGATTTCCTTGATTCAAGCGATAAAATAATCGTTGATACGTTTACTTCCCCATTCTATTTAAAAAGTTATAAAAATAGGGATCTGATATTTGCAGATCGTGAGAAGCTGGAAAATTATGAATGGATATTTCAACTGGAAGGCCGAATAGCAATAATAATATCAGGCGATTCATTTTCAGCAACAACTCATTTTAATATTTACTCTGAAGCAGTCAAGAGAAATCTGGAAGTTAAAGTATTTCACAATGCGACAATAGTCCCACTTGCAGCAACAAGGCTGGGCCTTCAATTATACAAGATAGGGCCAGTAGTTTCTCTTCCGAGATTCTCAGAGAAATTTCATCCCACCTCTCCTTATGAAAAAATAAAAAGAAATAAAGAAATGAAACTTCACACAATAATATTACTGGATATATCACCGCCTATGACCATAAATGAAGCATTAGAGGAGTTACTATTGTTGGAAAAGGAAATGAAAGAAGGGTTATTTAATTCAACCACAAAGATTGGAGTAATTAGCTGCCTTGGTATGCCTGAGGAAACCATAAAATTCAGCACAATGGAAAGACTGCTATCAGAAAGTGGTTTGAAACCTCCACTTACAATTGTTATTCCAGGGGACCTGCATTTTCAGGAAGAAGAGAATTTGTCAATTTTCAATTTTTAATAGGATTAAAAATTTATCATAAAGATTTATAACTTTATTAGCATATACGAGTAAAGTAGGTGAAATTATGCAGTCAGCACAGATGGCGTATGACAGGGCCATAACGGTGTTTTCTCCCGATGGCAGATTGTTCCAGGTAGAATATGCAAGAGAAGCAGTTAAGAGAGGAACTACAGCCATTGGAATAACATACAAGGATGGAGCACTATTAATGGCAGACAAGAGGATAAAGAGTGGTTTGGTAGATGATAGAAGTATTGAAAAAATATTCCTTATTGATGGGCACGTAGGTGCTGCTACCTCCGGATTAATAGGTGACGCAAGGATATTGATTGATTTTGCTCGAGTACAAGCTCAATCTGAAAAAGTCACTTATGGACAGGAAATAACGGTTGAATCTTTGGTTAAAAAGGTGTGTGATCTTTTACAGCAATATACCCAGTACGGTGGAGTAAGACCGTTTGGTGCATCCTTGTTAATTGCAGGAATTGATGAAACAGGTGTTAGGTTATTTGAAACAGATCCCTCCGGTCTTTCAACAGGTTATAAGGCGGACGCAATAGGATTCGGAAGAGATGCAGCGATGGAAATACTTGAGAAGGAATATAAGGACAACATGAACCTAAACGAAGCTGTAGATTTAGCAATCAAGGCATTGAAGGCCGGACTTGAACAGGGGCAATCCCTTGGCAATCTAAGTGTTGGTCTTGTAACAAGGGATGAGAAGTTCAAGATCCTTTCTCCTGAAGAAACCAAGGATCTTATAGGCTCTCGGTGAGGAAATAAATGGTTAAGGTAGAGGACGCACTGGTTGCAAGATATGAAACAAGAGGTCACAGGTTTGAGATCCTTATAGATCAGAAATTAGTTGACCTTATAAAATCAGGAAAGGATGTGAATGTTGAAGAATATCTTGCAGCCGATGTAATTTTCAAAGACAGCAGCAAAGGAGACAAAGCCAGCGCGGAGGTCATTAAGGAAGTATTTGGTACTGACGACCTGGAGACAATAGTTAAAGAAATAATCAAGAAGGGTCAGGTTCAACTTACAACAGAGCAGAGAAGAAAAATGCTTGAAGAAAAGAAGAGGCAGATTATCGAAATAATATCCAGGGAATCAATGAATCCGCAAACAGGTGCTCCACATCCTCCACAGAGGATTGAAAAAGCAATGGAGGAAGCAAAGGTAAGGGTCGATCCTTTCAAGAGCGCTGAGGAACAGGTTCAAGAAGTCCTAAAGGCAATAAGGGTCCTACTACCTATAAAATTTGAGCATGTAAAGATGCAAATTAAGGTACCGGGAGAAGATTACGGAAAAGTTTATTCTGAATTAACAAAACTAGGGCAGATTCACAAGGAAGAATGGGGAAACGATGGAAGTTACACTGCATTGATAGAAATTCCTGCAGGAATTCAGGATGAGCTTTATGATTTCGTAAATAAGAAGACAAAGGGAAATGCCGATATTAAATTATTAAAATGAGGTGAGATATTTGGATACGACAACAAAAAAAATTGTATTACCAGGTGAAGAGATAGATTTACAGGGAATGAAGCAGGGAAATGGAATTTACCATGAAAATGGGAAATATTATGCATATCAGTTAGGGATGCTCCAATTCTATAATAATTATGTAAACCTTATACCGTTAAGCGGGAAATATTATCCAGTAAAGAATGACAAAGTAATTGGGAAGGTAATTGATATTGCACCATCTTTCTGGATTCTAGATATAAAGGGACCATATCCAGGGTTCTTACACATCAATGATACCCCATGGAAATCTGGAAGCGGAGAATTGAATAAAATAATGAACACGGGAGATACCGTATTCGCAAAGGTTAATGAAATAACAGAATCAAAGCAAATATGGCTATCACTGAAAGATAATGGACTAAGAAAACTTGAAGGAGGGCATATAGTTTCTGTGCAGCCAACAAAGGTATCGAGGATCATAGGAAAAGGTGGCTCGATGGTCAATATGATCAAAGAAATCACGGGTGTTAAAATACAGCTTGGTCAGAACGGAATAGTATGGATTGACGGAGAACCAGACAAAGTTTTATTAGTTATTAAAATCCTTAAATTTATAGAGGATCAGGCCCATACAAGCGGGCTTACAGAAAGAGTTAAGGAAATTTTGGAAAAGGCGAGGTGAAAAGTATGAGTATGGTTAGTAATATAAAACTAATTGATGAGAATGGGTTAAGAATTGATGGAAGGAAATTTAATGAGTTAAGACCAATAAAAATAGAAGTAGGTGTGCTTAACAGAGCAGACGGTTCCGCTTATATAGAGTGGGGCGGAAATAAAATAATTGTTGCCGTTTACGGTCCAAGAGAAGCATTTCCAAAGCACACTCAAAATCCTTCCAGAGCAATAGTTAATGCCAGGTATAATATGGCAGCTTTCTCGGTGGATGAGAGAAAGAGACCTGGACCGGATAGGAGAGCAATAGAGATAAGCAAAATTATAGGTGAGGCTCTAGAGTCTGCAATTTTTGTAGAACAATATCCAAGGACAAGCATAGATGTCTATATAGAGGTCCTACAGGCTGATGCTGGAACAAGAATTGCGGGTCTTACGGCAGCTTCAGTAGCTCTTGCAGATGCAGGTATTCCAATGAAGGATATGATTGTTGGATGCGCATCTGGAAAGGTTGATGGTAAGATAGTCCTCGACCTGAATAAGGAAGAGGATAATTATGGACAGGCAGATGTTCCACTTGCAATAATACCAAGGACACAGGAAGTTGTACTATTGCAAATGGATGGAAACCTGACAAGAGAAGAGTTTGAGCAGGCTATAGAAATGTCAAAGAAAGCCGCTTTATTTATTTCAAACCTGCAGAAGGAGGCTCTTCTGGCTAAATATTCAAGACCGGAGGAGAAGGAAGAAGTAAAGGAGGAAGCAGAGCAGGAAAATCATGGAGATGATGATCATGAGTAGAAGTTCGGATGAAATTGTGTATGGTTTAAAGAGAGACTATCTCGAGAAGATATCTTCCGGGGGAAATAGAATAGATGGAAGGAAATTTGATGAATACAGAGAAATAAAGATCACGACAAACTTTGTCACGAGGGCAGAGGGATCTGCTGATGTTAGACTTGGAAACACGAGAGTTCTAGTTGGTGTTAAGATAGAGCAGGGTGAGCCATTCCCAGATACTCCTAACAGTGGAATTCTAACAACGAATGCTGAACTGATTCCAATGGCGTCTCCTACATTTGAATCCGGACCGCCGAATGAAGATTCAATTGAGCTTGCAAGAGTTGTTGACAGGGCCATCAGGGAATCAAAAATGATAGACCTGGATAAGCTGGTAATAACTCCAGGAGAGAAGGTATGGGTCGTATTCATTGATATCCACGTTCTAGATTATGATGGAAATCTGATAGATGCAAGTACAATCGGTGCAGTTTCAGCTCTGCTAGAAGCAAAAGTTCCAGCTTCAAAAGTTGGTCAGGAGGATTTCCAGCTTCCAATAAATCACATACCCGTAATGGTAACGATGGCCAAAATAGGTTCTAATATAATGGTGGATCCTAGTCTTGAAGAGGAAGAGGTTGCAACAGCAAGAATCTCAGTTGCTACAGATGAGAATGGTGATCTGGTGGCAATGCAGAAAGGTCTGAGTGGATCATTTACTGTAGAGGAAATATTTAAGGCAGTCGATACATCTATAGAAATAGGAAAAGATTTTAGGAAGAGAGTATTTGGGAGATGATTCCATGACAAAGAGAACTAAGAAGGTAGGAAGCGCTGGCAGGTTCGGGCCAAGATATGGTTCCACAGTCAAGAAAAGATGGCTGGAAATGGAAAACCTCAGAAAAGACACGTATATGTGCCCAAGATGCCATCATGTATCGGTTAAGAGGGAACACTCAGGTATTTGGCAGTGCAGAAAATGTGGATTTGAATTTGTGGGTGATGCATACTCACCAGAGGTTGATAAAGAATTCAAGAAGGTGAATCTGGAGAATGTTTAAATGCATAAGGTGCGGTAGGGAACTGAAGGATGAAAATGATACCGCACAATTTGAATGCGAATGCGGGTCTAAAGTGTTCGTTAGAATACCCGCTAATATAGTTAAAACCATAGAAGTTAAATGAATGAACGTCTGCAAAAATTGCCAGAAAAGATTGAGGCTTGAAGAGGACATAATAACTTTAGACGCTGAAAATTGTGAATTATGTTGTGGCCTTCTAAACCATATAAATGACTATTTTAATATTTTTTTAAATGAAACAAAGGAAATAGAATTTTCAAAATTTCTTCTTGGCGTTGAAACTATTGATGAATGTTTTAAAAGGGACTTGCAAACTGTTGCTAATCTTTGCCCAGAATGCAGAAATTTCAAACAGGAGTTCACATTTCAGCTTGGTGGGCGCATAGAAGAAGTTTTAGGCAAGAAAGTAGATTTCAAGGAACCAGAATTAACATTCAAAATAAATCAGGAAACAGGGGATTATAGTATAAGGATAAAGCCTATTTATATAGCAGGAAGATACAAGAAAATGAGAAGAGGCATCCCACAGTCCCCATGGATAAATTCTGCAAAAGGACGTGAAGGTGAAAAATCAATCTCTGAATATATAGGAATTTCAGCTTTGAAATTATTCAGAGCAAAAGACTATAATTTCTTTGCGTCTGGAAGAGAGGATGTGGATGCTCTGATGCTTGGCAATGGAAGACCTTTTTATGTGGAAATTTCAAAACCATTGATAAGATCAGCAGATTTGAAAGAACTTGAAACTTCAATTAAAGAATATTCCAGGAATGGAATAGAAGTTATGGGGCTTCATCTAGCTTCTAAAGAAGAAATAGAGGAGTTAAAAAATTCAAAGTATGACAAGGTATACGAAGTTGGAATATCATTGGAAAAAGAGGAAAAATCTATTGATGAAATTCTTGATAAAATTAGAAATATAGAAATTGAACAACAAACCCCGAACCGCGTCCTTGGAATAAGAAAAGATAAATTAAGGAAAAGGAGAATATATGAAGTAAATATACTGAAAAATGAAGGAAAAAGATTGGTATTGATTATAAAGGCAGAGGCTGGAACATATATAAAGGAATTTATAACAGGCGATAATGGTAGAACAAAACCGAGTATGAGTGAAATGCTAGGTGTAAATATTCAAATAGAATATCTTAATGTATTAGAAGTTAATTAAGGGAGGATAAAAATGGCAAAAATGTCGCATGGCCCGAGAGCCAAGACAAGATATAAGATGCGAAAGAAACATAGTGAAAAGGGGCCCATACCTGTGAATAGGCTAGTTAAGGTATTTGAAGTAGGGGACAGGGTAGCCATAGACATTGAACCTTCATATCATAATGGAATGCCTTTCAAGAGGTTCCAGGGAATGACTGGAGTCGTAGAGGGTACAAGGGGAACTAATTACGTTATAAAAATAAATGATAAGGATAAGGAGAAAGTTGTAATTTCACATCCCATTCATCTGAAGAGAGCGTGAATTAAAATTATGAAAGTAAATTACATCCCTCTATCAAAGGCAAAGGAATTGTTAGAATCGGAATCTAAGAAGAGGGAACTTACAGAACTGCAGAAATCAGCTTTAAATCACGCAACCAAATTTTCAAAGTTACCAGCTGAAAAGGCGGTAGCGCTTCAGGAAGAAATAATTTCATACGGTCTATCGGAACAGATGGCTGCTAAAATTGTTGATATTCTCCCTGCAAATATAGATGAATTAAGATCAATAGTTTATCCAGGTATTCAGAATCTGGATAACGAAATAGCTAACAAAATTCTGGAAGCAATTGGAAAGTTCAGGTGATCCGTTGGAGGAATATGCATACATTCTGGACATTCTTCCACAGGGTAGAATGGAAGAAAAGGCTTTCAAGAGAGTCCCGCTAGCTCTTGCTCTGGGAGAAAATGAACTTAAACTTTTCGAACTTGTTCCAAAGCAAGGCGCAGTAATGACAATAGGTGACAGGGTATACATTGGAAAGGATCTCGACAAGAGAGATAAAATAATGAGCGTGAGAAGGAGAATATCATATGAAGAATTGACTCCAGGAGCTCAGAATGAGCTTGAATATATAATTAAATCAATTATAGAATCAAACCAGCAGAGATTCGTGAATTTCTTCAATACAGCACAGCCAATAACAACGAGATTACATCAGTTGGATCTTCTGTATGGAATAGGGAAAAGTTTAATGTGGGAAATAATAGATGAGAGGAAGAAGGGTCCTTTTAAAGATTTCCAGGATCTGAAGACCAGGGTCAAAGGTTTAAGGGATCCCGAAAAAATGATTACTGAAAGAATATTAAGAGAATTGAAGAATAAGGATGAAAAACATAGGTTATTCGTTGCATTATAGGAAGAAAAATCATAAGGAACATAATATATGAGAACAGGAAAAACAACGGGCATACATTTTCTTGTTGATTCTGAATTGGCTGAAAGGATGGTTTCACTGGCAGATGTCCACAATAAGGATGTTTTGGAAATTGGTCCAGGACGTGGGGCTATCACAGCCCACATAAAGAATTATAAAAAATTATATCTTATAGAAAAAGAAAAGACATTTGAAGCTTATCTGAGAAATAAATTTCCAGATGCAGTATTGATAATCGGGGATGCGTTGAAGGAAAATTGGCCTCCATTTGATATTTTTATAAGCAATATGCCTTACAAGATTACCTCGCCCCTTCTGGAAAAATTATGGAATATGGATTTCCAGATGGCAGTTATAACTGTGCAGAAAGAGGTAGCAGACAGGTTGATAGCAAAACCGAATTCCAAGGATTATTCAAAATTGAGTGTAATGATGCAGCTTAAATTTGAGATAGATAAAAAATTTGAAATACCCCCTAATAAATTCAGCCCGCCTCCCAAAGTTCAGAGTACAGTTTTAACTCTAAGAAAAAAAATTGTGAAAATAGATGATGGATTTCCAGAATTTTTGAAAGTTTTATTCTCCCAAAGAAGGAAAAAAATTAAAAATATAATAAATACAGAAAGATTCAAAGATAATAGACCGGAAGAACTTACCATTGAAGATATACTTTCTTTATATTATGATTTCAATGGGATGAAATAATCTTTATTATATCATTATCTTTTAAAATATATTCCTTCCCAAGAATACGCTTACTTCTTCCATTTATTGCCCTTATGAAATTATTTCCCAAATCTGTATGAATCTTAAACGCAAGATCAAGTGCAGTGGAACCATCCCTCATCAATAATGCATCTGGAAGAACATTACCAGCTTTATCCGTCCAATGTGTCTCATCTTCAACTGGGTATACCACTATCATCTTCAGTACGTTATACACTAGCTTTTCAATGGCCTCCTGAACACCTGTGCCATTATTCTCCCTTATGTATGATCTTACTGCTTCAAGAGCATTAATCTGTTCTTTATTCAGTTTATCCTCTTTCAGTATCCTGAAATCTTTATCTCCTGGATTATACTCGATAAGGCCAGCCTTTGCTGCCCTTCTTAAAACAAGTTCATAATCCCCAGAAACTACTATAACCCCTTTCTCAGTAAGTTTTTTTCTTTCATCAGGAGTCATTTTATCTCCCTTCGTTGCGACAATGATGCCTGGTTTTGACAGAGAAATAAGCTCTTCTGCCAAATTTTTTGTTGAGTCATCATTCCATTCCCTGAGGTTGGAAGGCACACCTGCCCTTTTCAATGCAACAGAAACTGTTTTTTCATCTATTCCGAGCCCGGAAACCTTGGTAGCAATAAATGTTTCAATTTTGCCACCTTCGCTTTCAATCTTCCTAAGTCCTTTTATCAATCCGTCGGAAATAATTGATGATAACCAAAGAACTATTTCCTCGTGAACGAAATTAGAATCATCAAGAGGGTCGAACTTTCCATGTCCTACAAAATTACCATTTCTGTCAAGAGATCCAGTACCATCTATAACCTGAATAAATCCGTCCGCTCGCCTAAGGTCGTCGAGAAATTTATTCCCCAATCCTTTTCCCTCGTGGGCACCTGGCACCAGTCCAGCAACATCTATTATCTCAACAGGAACCATCCTTACTCCTTCGTTGCATTTTCCAAATTTGGGAGAACATTTCCTACCTATCTCCACGTGGGGGCATTTTGATCTGACATATGTGACTCCCTTATTCGATTCTATTGTGGTAAAGGGGTAATTCCCTATCTCTACCTGATTTTCTGTTAATGCAGAAAAAAAGGTACTCTTTCCAACATTCGGTTTTCCTATGATGCCTACAAGCATACTCATTCTATATCTGCCTCAACAAGGTCATAACCCCTGGGACATTTATTTGCTCTAACTGATAGAACCTTTATCTTGCTTTCATCCTTCACTAAATTTAAAATACACTCATCTGCAAAAGGACACTCATAATAATCACATTTAGTATGTTTGTAGGTTATTATTGCACCCTCTTTGGCCATCTTTCTTTGAATCATTATAGGTTTCTTCTCTTCCTGTACCTCTACAGTATATACTTTGTTACCCTCATGAATAAAACAATTATGCTCCTTTCCCCTGATTTTTGTCACCTTGTAATAAGAGTTCACATTAAGATTATAGCAAACATTTCTGAGATTACAGGTACTGCATTCTTTAAGTGGGGAAATGAACTGGAAGGTCGATCCTTCTTTGTTAAGATATTTAGGAACCAGTGTAATTATCATTTATAAAACCCCTGTTATTCTTAAAGCCTCCCTGGCAGCATTCTCACTCAATCCATTCTCCCCCAGAATGGTATACCTATCTGGCCTTATTTTATGAGCCATCATTAAGGCTTGAATGGCATCCTCCTCATTCAATCCAACCTGATCTATCTTCACCGGGGCACCGATCCTCCTCAAAGTGTCTCTCACAAGAATCCAGTCTCCCCCATGTAAATACATAGATATTATGGTTCCTATCCCACACAATTCACCATGTAAGCCATTTCCTTTTTTTATTGCATCTACAGCATGCGCAAACATGTGCTCGGAGCCTGAGGCCGGCCTGGATGAGCCGGCAACACTCATAGCAATGCCTGAAAAAGCTATTTGTTTCATGACAAACCATACACTCTCTTCCAAGTTTGGTTTTATCTGTGAAGCATTATTTATTATTTCCTTAGCTGCAAATTCAGCTATCATATAAGCGGAACTGCTAATTTTTTCACCCTTCAATCTATGGGCTAAGCTCCAGTCCTTTACAGCGGTCAAATTCGATAAAACATCAGCTGCCCCAGATGCCAGAAACCTGAAGGGTGATTTTACCATTATTTCTGTGTCTGCCACTATGGCAACGGGCATTGTTGCTTCCATACTTACTGAAATCTCTCCTTTTTTAATCGATGCTCTTGGGCTGGCAACTCCATCGTGACTGGCAGAAGTTGGAACTGAAATGAAATAAAGATTAAGATCAAATGCACTTTTCTTTGCAATATCTATCTTTGTCCCCCCACCCACTCCTATGATTACTTTGGCTCCAAATTTCTTCGTTTCTTCTTTTACATACTCAACATTTTCTTCAGTGGCATCTCCAGTTATAATTACATTAGTCTTTATACCATTCTCTTCTAGTATATCGTGGGTCTTCTTTCCAGCCATTTCGTAGGTTTTCTCTCCGGTCACAATCATAGCCCTATCTGCATCAGTTATCCTTTTGAACACTTCGTAAATTTTATCAATTGCCCCATGACCGCCAATTACGTCACGGGGTAATATCATCTCTGTTAATTTTTCAAATGGCACAAGCACATATGTAATTTCAATTATTTATCGTTTCCCAAACATGCAGATATTGATGTACGAAGAGGGAAGGTTTTATGCTTCACCTCTTTCCCTTCTCACGTACCTTCATCCCATGAATTGAGATATCTTATCTGTTCTTCTGTCAAATGATCTATGTTAATGTCATAGGATTTGAGGTAAATCTCTGCTACTTTTTTATCTATTTCAGACGGCACAGGAAATACTCTTCTTTCTTTTGGTCTCATTTTTACAATATATTCTGCTGTAAGGGCCTGTATTGCAAATGATAAATCCATTATCTCCACAGGATGGCCCTGCCCAGCCGCAAGGTTGACTAATCTTCCATCTGCAAGAACATACACCTTCTTTCCAAATAGCTCATGAACCTTTACATTTCTTCTGACCTCCCTTCCAATAGAAGTCCCTTCTATCTGATTCATAGCTATTTCGTTATTGAAGTGTCCAGCATTTGCCAGAATTATCCCATCTTTAGCATTCTTCAGATCATCGAGCGTGACAACATCTTTCATTCCAGTTGCAGTTATAACAAGATCAGCATTTTTGATAGCCTTTCTCATCGGATGAACATCGAAACCGTCCATATGTGCCTCTATTGCCTTGATAGGATCTATCTCCGTCACACTAACAATCGCACCCATACCCCTCATTCTGGTCGCAATACCTCTTCCGCACCATCCATAACCCGCAACTACTATTTTCTTCCCTGCCAGCACAAGATTTGTTGAATTTATTACCCCATCAACGGTGCTCTGGCCAGTCCCATACCTATTATCGAATAAATGTTTCATCATTGCGTCATTTACATCGAACATGGGAAATTTCAAGGCTCCAGCTTTTTCCATATTCTTTAGTCTAACTACCCCCGTGGTTGTTTCTTCATTGCCTCCGATTATATTTTCAGATCTATCTGCATGATTGTGTGCTAGGGTAGTCAAATCCCCGCCATCATCAATTATTAAATCGGGTTGCTGGTCAAGCACCTTATTCAGATATTCATAGTACTCATTAGTGTTAAGGCCTCTTTTAGCAAAGACTTCAACTCCATAATCGTTCTTTAATGATTCTGCAACTTCATCATCAGTGCTGAGAGGGTTGCATCCAGCTATCCTGACATTGGCGCCTCCCTCCTTGAGCGCAAGTACTAGAGCTGCAGTTTTGGCCTCCAGATGAAGAGCCATTGAAATTTTCATTCCCTTGAAGGGTTTATTCTCAGCAAAATCCCTTTTTATACTATTGAGAACAGGCATCCACTGGATCGCCCATTCTATCTTATCCTTTCCACTCATATAAGACAATAATTTCAATTATTAATTATCTTTTTATTGTCAACAGGAAACCGTCACCTAATTTCTCCACATCACCAAGCTTTGTTTTTATCACTTTATCAATCCCCTCCATCATTGAAATTCCCTTGTCTCCTACAAATACAGGTGAATAGAATATTGTGATTTCATCCCAGAATTCTGAATTTATAAAGGAAGTAAGTACAGATTTTCCTCCCTCAATGAGAACCTTTGTATAACCCATTTCATTAATATTTCTCATCAAACATTCCATATCTGGCCTGGGAGAATTGCATCTTCTTATGATGATCTCTGCCACCGAATTTTCAGGTAATGGCCTATCAGGAGTGCCAATTCCCGTAATTATGACGACTTTTCTCTTATAGTTGAATATTCTCGCGGAAGCATTAATTCTTAACTTTGAATCCAATACTATTGCATCCGGAATATTTGAAGATTCAAAGTATTTTGGATTAACCACAAGCTTTGGATCGTCATTATTGATGGTGTTTATCCCAACCAGTATTGCATCGGATTCTGATCGCAACTTGTGTACTCTTTGGAGGTCCAAAATATTAGAAAATTTGTATGGAATACCTCCTTCGAGTGCAATCTTACCATCTAATGAGCATGCAAAATTAATGTGGATATAAGGCCTCACCAAGAAATATGTAAGTAAATATTAAAACATTTTCTAAAGAAAATGGGAATGGTCTTATAAATAATGAATAAATACGGAGATATGGAAAATGTTGGTTTTATCGGCTTAGGCAAGATGGGTATCCCGATGGTTAAGAACATTATGAATTCAGGTTATGATATAATTGTCTACAATAGGTCAAAAGATAAAACTGAACAGTTTAAGAAGAACGGCGTGAATATAGCCAAGAATCCCAGGGAAGTTGTTGAATTCAGTAAATATACCATAACAATGTTAACAGATTCAGAAGCCGTTAAATCTGTATTTTATGGGCAGGATGGAATTCTAAACGCCCTCGGACCAGGTAAAATATTCATAGATATGAGTACAATTTCTCCGCAAGTATCAATTGAATTGGCAAAAATGGTTGAATCTAAAAATGCAGAAATGATAGATGCACCTGTTACAGGTTCAGTTCCAGCTGCTGAAAAAGCTGAACTGACTATTATGGTTGGAGGAAAATTCGAAACTTTTGAAAAGACAAAGAAGCTTCTATCATCAATGGGTAAAAATATAATATATATTGGCTCAAACGGATACGGTCTGAAAATGAAGATGATAAACAATATAATACTTGGAGCAAACATGGCAATTCTTTCTGAGGCCATATTATTGGGGGAAGCAAACGGAATTGATCCTGAACTTCAATTCAGAGTTCTTTCTACAGGATCTGCATATTCCAAGGTCATGGATATAAAAAAGGAAAACATAATAAAAAATGAATTTCCTCCAATGTTCAATCTGGAACATGAAATGAAAGATTTAAACTATGCAATGGAGATGGCCAAGAGTTCTACTTTTCCACTGATAATAACATCAGAAATATCCCAAATTTATGAAATAGCGTCAAAAAAGGGATTGGGAAAGCTAGATTTCTCTGCAATTTATAAGGCGTTGAGATCTGTCTATGATGAATGAGCAAATATTAATTAGGGAGACCTAATTACCGATCAATGAAAAACAACCCTGACGATTACATTCTAGCAGTCTGGGAAATTGAAGAAAGTTTCGGAAAGGTGAATGAAAAGGATGTAGCTTCAAGATTAAATGTCTCCCTACCAACTGCTTGGGAGGCCTTGCATAAACTATCAGATGAAAATTTACTTACAATAGGAAGGAGCGGCATATCTTTCACTCCGAAGGGTAAAATAATCGCCGCCAATACAATGAGGACCCATAGAATAACAGAATATTTTGCATACTCATTCTTGGAAGTTCCGTGGGAAGAATCACACGAGGCTGTTATGTATCTTGAGCATGGATTTACTGGGAAAATGCTGGAAACTTTATACAAAAATATGGGCTTTCCTAAGAAATGTCCTCACGGCAATCCTATTAATGTTATGGATTTACTCAGTGAAGAAGATTTAACAAATGTTAGAGATGGATCATACGAAATTGAAAGGATTGTATATGAGGATAGGGATTTTCTAAAGAAAATTGCGGATTCTGGTTCTAAGCCAGGAGAAAGAGTCAAGATTGAAAGAAATGATGAATATTTAATCATTTTAGGACAAAATGGGGAAATTAAAATGGACAAATATCTCGCAAGAGGTATCAGGGTGACTAAATAATGAATAGGAAGATCCTAAAACTCCTTCCAATCCTTGGGCCAGGATGGGTAGTGATGATGGCCGATCTGGATTCTCCATCAATAATAACTGCTGCCCAATCAGGCGCTCAATACCAGGGGCACCTAATAGTTTTTCTGCTATTTCTCGCATTTCCTTTATTCCTAGTCCAGGATACCGCTTCAAGAATAGGGGCAGTAACAGGGAAGTCCCTTGGAAAAATAATAACGGAGAATTTCGGCCATAGGTGGACAGTATTTGCTGTTGCTTCCACGGCAATAATAGATTTTTCAGCCTATGTTGGTGAATTCGCAGGTGCTGCAGCTGCGAGTGTTCTTCTTGGGATTCCAGTAATTATAACAATCATTGTGATACTTATAGTGCATTCAATCATATTATTTTCTGGTAAATATAATAAAATTGAAGTTATACTCGTATCTCTTTCATTCGTACTCTTCATATTTGCAATACTTGATCTATTCGTGCATCCAGAAAGAAATGTAGTTTCTGGCATGAATCCAATAGTATATAACAAGAATTTCATTTTCCTAATGGCAGCAAATCTAGGTGCAGTACTGATGCCATGGATGTTATTCTACCATCAGGCTGCTGATGTAGACAGGGGAATTAACCTTTCTAATATGAGAAGAGAAACTAAGGGGACAATAATAGGTGCAGCAGTTTCTGAAATTCTAATGGTTTCTATTGTAATATTCGCATGGAAGATTTCAGAGAGTCATTTTGATTCAAATAACCCTGTAGGTGCTGTGGGAGCTTATCTCTATTCTATTATGGGCCCAATAGGACCTTTCTTATTTGCCATGGGCCTTATTGTAGCCAGTTTACTGGCCTTAATGGTCATATCTATGAGCATGAGTTATTCAGTGAGTGATGCATTGAAAATTGGAGGGAGTTTCAATTCAAAATATAAAGAAAATAGACTTTTCTATAATATATATCTGTTTGAGATAATACCGGGGGCAATTATTGTTCTCTTCTTCAATGACTTTATTCAGATTGCCCTCAGCATAATGGTGATAAATGCAATAGTCCTGGCATTTCCACTGATGGCAGTAATAAAGATATCATCATCCAAATCTATTATGGGTAAATATGTTATAACAAATCTCAGAAAAAGTCTGCTATACCTAATACTCATTGGATCAATAGCCGCAGGAATAATTTCATTCTTACCATAGATAAGGAAGGTTTTGAATATTTAATGTAATTAACATATGTGATAATTTCACCAATAGATTACAGATATGGCCGGGATGAAGTGAAAAAAATTTTTTCTGAGGAAGCTCGACTATCATATATGCTGAAGGTGGAAGGCGCTATAGCTGAAGCTGAAGGGGAACTTGGAATTATTCCAAAAAAGGATGCAAAAAATATTGCAAAGTATGCTAACACTAAATTTGTGGATATAAAAGAAGTTAAGAAATTAGAGAAACAGATAGGACACGATGTCATGGCAATGGTAAAGGTACTAGCGGAAGTCTCAGGCCAGAGTGGGGCATTTGTCCATTTGGGTGCAACATCAAATGACATTAATGACACAGCCACCGCACTTCAGCTGAAGGATTTTTATTATATTTTAGAAGAAGATTTATTTAGATTGGGGAAATCATTAAGTACACTTGCATATAAATATAAGAAAACTCCAATGATGGGAAGAACGCATGGACAACATGCACTACCTATAACTTTTGGGTTGAAAATATCGGTGTATCTGAATGAGATAATGAGACACATTGAAAGGGTAAGGGAATCAAGGAAAAGGGTAATTGTTGGGAAATTTATGGGGGCTGTAGGGACAGGTGCAGCCTTAGGGGAGAAAACAATTGAAATACAGGAAATTGTAATGAGAAAGCTTGAAATAGGATATGAAGAGGGACCAACTCAGCTTGTAGATAGGGACCGATATGTTGAATATGTATCCATATTATCCTCCATAGCAACTTCTCTTGAAAAATTTTCAACAGAAGTAAGGAATCTGCAGAGACCAGAGATAGATGAAGTACAGGAACCATTTGATGAAGATAAGCAGGTTGGCTCAAGCACAATGGCTCAAAAGGTAAATCCTGTTGTTTCCGAAAATATATCTTCTTTGGCAAGAATAATAAGAGGATTTCTAAACCCAATGCATGAATCATCAATACTCTGGCACGAGAGGGACCTAACAAACAGTGCCTCAGAGAGATTCATTATTCCATATACATCTGTTCTCATAGATGATATATTGAACAAGATGTCAAATGTTTTTGAGGGGCTTAAGGTAAATGAGAAAAAAATGCTTGAGAACTTATTGAATGATGAATTGGTTTTGGGCGAAGCATACATAATGAACCTAGTAAGATTGGGTTATGGAAGGCAGGAAGCTCATGAAATTGTTAGGGAAGCATCTATGAAATCTAGGAAGACAGGAATGAAGCTTAAGGATCTCATTGAAGAGAAGACAGGAAAAAGATTGGATGACATTAATCCTTTAGATTACACAGGAAATTCTATCGCGATTACTGAGAAGATATTAAAAAGATTTGAAAGGCTGAATGGTAGGAAAAAAGTTAAACCTAACCAATAATTATACATTCAGATGGGTTCTCTGGAGATAGACCTTGAATTAATACAGAAAATAAATCAACGCCTTAAAATAAGATCTGCAGGCATTATAACAGTATTGGTTGGGTTAGTGCTTGAAATCGCATTTATAATTTTTTTAATAATCTCAGAGGGATTATCATTTAATAGTAATTTTTTCCCTCTATCGCTTGTGATTTTTTCCATAACATTATGGTTTATACTTTATTATTCGGTATTCCAAATAATAGATTTAAAGGAAGCCAGAGAATCTAATTATATAGGAATTAAAAAAAGGATTTTTGTAAGGGCCAGGAAAAGGTCGAAAAATTTCATTATTATTTTTATAATTATACTGGTAATATCAGTTATAACATTTCTGCCATTCAATTCTACGAACGTCTCAGAAAGATCATTACATCAGGGAGATGTGATCTATTTTGCAAATAGCTATGATTTTGCGGCCAGAACAATCAAAAGTATAGGATTTAATGGCGGAGGAAATGTAATTATATATCAGAATGGGAGTTCTGTCCCAATAAATCAGATTGACGTAAATGGTAATATTGTATTGAATCAATCACTTCCAGATGGATATTATGAGTTAGTGGTTGAATCGGGGTCTGTGAACATATACCTATTTTATGAAAACTCGTATGTCCCTTTAATTATAACTATGCTAACATCAATAGTAGGTATAATAATAATCGTAATTACCAACTCTTTAATATCAAGAAATAGCAGGCTTATAGGATAGAAATAAATCCATAGACCTAATATCTGAACATGGAATCTGTTGGCAGATTTTGCTTTTATTACGATAAAGGAAAATGCTACTTTTTGAGGAATGATCCTTCCGAATGCAATCTCTGTCCTAACTTTATATCCTTCAAGAAAGAAAGCATTTCATACGCTAATAGCGAGAAATTACCAATAAACTATTTTGATCTGAAAATAAATAAGGGTGATGGGGATACCCTTCAACAGACACTGATTAAATTCGAGGAATAATTAATTGCCATAATATAAGGAATAATACGGAGAGGCCTATTACTGCAACTATTGCATTCCTCAATTTTTGGTTTTTCTGAAGGGAGGGCATGTTTAATAATACATATCCTCCATCAAGAGGAACCAATGGAAGTATGTTGGTAAGTCCAAGAGCGAAATTGAGCCAGAATAACCAGTAAAATAGATACTCCATATTTAAGACTATTATATTGGCATTGAATGAACTCTGTAATACGGCAGGCAGGGGGAGCTCATAGTGGAAAGGCAGTCCCAGATAGACGAAAAAGCCAAGCAGGCCAGAAGAAAATGGATTTCTCAATAAGCTGATATAAGAATACTGATCGAATAGAGACAATCCCATAATAGAAACATCGATTCCCATGAAAGGGTAACTTTTTGAAATTCCCGGTGAACTATCACCCGCTGATATCAAATAAGAATATTTGGAAGCCAGAGTAACATTATAAGAATATATAGAATTTTTATAAAATGTTTTAACAAAAATTGTTTGTCCTGCCTGGTATCCTGAAAGAATATTCTCAAAATTTGTGATATTGGTTATTTCTTTTCCATTTACGCTCAAAATAATACTTCCCGTCTTAATTCCAGCCTGCTGGGCAGGATAACCAGCTACAACACCTGTAATGTATACACCATATGTAACATTCTCCTTTATAAGGTTACCATCTCTGTTTAGAAGCACAGAAACATTTGTTCCAGGAGTAAATGAAAGTAATGAGAAAGTACTTACATTCACAATATTTATGTTACCTACCTTTTCTATAATATCTCCTGGGAGTATTGAGGGGGAAAGAGAAGACTGAACAGGAGCACCCGATACCGGTGTAAATGAGTATGCGAGCACTATTGCAAGGATAAGAAAAATGACAGCTAGAGTAACATTCATTCCAGGGCCAGCGGCAAATATTTTCCCCCTTGTTTTAGAATCTCTTTCTTTCATAACATTTTCATCGGGTTCTACAAATGCTCCTACAGGAATAATGAACCACAGTAAACCAGTGCTTCTAACTGGTATATTGAATCTCCTTGCTGCAATACCATGTGCGGCCTCATGTAAAGCCACTGCAATTATCAGTCCCACTATTCCGAAACCTACAGGTATCACGGGGTTTATACCAGGTAGGGCAAGTGCATATGAAAGTGGCGGGGCAGCACTCTTGGGAATTGATAATATGAGAAAAGCCTCCCAGATTAATAGAACTACTGTCAGTATTCCAAATATAGGCATTGCATAATAGAAAAAAGTAACAAAATAATCCCAGAACTTTGTTCTAGAGACCTTATCAATTGTTTTTACACCTGCTTGCGTCTTAATCAGTAAGGCAGGACCATAAGGTGCGAAATATTTTTTGACCTTCTTGATTAATATGTAATATACAATAATCCAAGCGATTATTAAGTATATCAGTAAATCTATCAAACTCACGCGGGGTCATTGAAATTTAAATATTAACTATTACTGTTATTAAAAAAAATTACTAAATACCTAAAATTTATCTGGAATGATGGAAGCCAACTTAAAATGGGTTGAAGGACTGACTTTTATCTCTAAATCAGGGTCAGGCCATGCAATTGTTATGGATTCGAGTACATCTGAAAAGAATTCCATAGGGCCTGCGCCTACTGAATTATTACTTCAAGCACTCTGTGGTTGCACCGGAATGGATGTAATCTCTATTCTCCAGAAAATGAAAGAACCAGTAAAAGGTTTTGAAGTTAACGCAATAGGTATAAGGGCAACAGAACATCCAAAGGTAATAACGGATATAACACTTGAATATGTGGTATACGGCGATGTAAATCCCGATAACTTCCAAAAGGCCATAGATCTGTCCCAGGAAAAATACTGCAATATTTCTATAACTCTCAAAAGGGCAGGAGTAAAGTTTGATATAAGAAAGGTCATTAAGCAACAAAGTTAAATAAACCACTAAATTTTACCTAGGAGAAATCATGACATGGCAAGATCAAGAAGTTAGAGAATTAAAAGAGAATAAATATATACTGATAGATGAGGAGCCGTGCAAAATAGTCGAAATTACAACATCCAAACCAGGGAAGCATGGTGAAGCTAAAGCCAGAATAGTAGCAATAGGTGTATTTGATGGTCAGAAAAGAAGCGTTGTTTATCCTACAAAACATAAGGTCAAGGTTCCAATAATAGAAAAGAAGACAGCTCAGGTTCTTAGTATATCTCAGAATGAAGGTCTATTCATGGATATGGAAACATACGAGCAATTCAATCTTGAAATACCTGAGGAGTTCAGGGATAAAATAAAGAGCGGGACAGAAGTAGAATATTGGGAATCTATGGGAAAGAGGAAGTTAATGAGGGTATAAATGCCTTCAAACTTGAAGTTCTGTGATTCCTCCGAGGACTATGACTCCTCAAAATACGTACTTTTTGGGGTACCTTTTGATGCTACTGTATCATTTAGACCGGGAGAAAAATTGGCTCCTAACCGGATCAGAGAAAGTTCGTACAATATAGAAAGCTATTCTCTATTTCACGATTATAACGTGAAGGATGCAGGAATATTTGATTTAGGAGATATATCAGATTACCACGATCCACAAGGAATGCTGGATGAAGTGTATGGGATAGTAGATCAGATTACAACAGATAAAAAATTCCCAATTATGATAGGAGGGGAGCACAGTATATCAACAGGTGCTTTAAGGAAAATCAAGAGCAAGGTCATTTTTATCGATGCACATACTGATTTCCGTGATTCATATATGGGGGAGAAATATTCCCACGCTTCAGTTGCACGAAGAGTGAGTGAAATAATTGGGAAGGAAAACATATTGTCAATAGGTATCAGATCAGTATCCCCAGAAGAAAAGGAAGAAGGAACACAGGATTATATCTCAAGTTATGAAGTAAGAAATAATTATGATGGGGCACTAGAAAAAATAAAGAATTTTGCTGATGGACCAATTTATTTCTCTATAGATTTTGATGGATTTGATCCATCATTTGCTCCCGGTGTTGGAACTCCGGAACCATTTGGAATAGATCCATATATAGTTCTTGACATAATGAAAATAATAAGGAAAAGAATAGTGGGCCTCGATATCGTTGAAATATCTCCCATTTACGATAATGGTAATACAACAATGCTAGCTGCAAGGATTATTCAAGAAGTTATAGCATCCATAGAAAGTGGAATGAATGTCACCAGATAGGTCCTATAAGGAAGGTTACAGGGATGGCCTTAATTATGCACTAATTTTAGCAAGGAAATATTGTGATAAGGATGACTTCATTAATCAGATTAAAAAAGAGCTAAATCCAGAGCAAAACGATAACCTCTTAAAGCTTGATTATGGGAAATCATACCTAATATATGAAAGGAGTAACGAGATAGGTATGAAGATTGCATCAAAGGTAGCAGTAGAAGGAAATCCACTTATAATAATAACTAGGGAGATACAAAATAACATAAAGGATTTAAAAAATGTTAAATATGCGTTAATATCTTTTGACGAAATTAATGGTGCCTTTAATCCCGGAGAACTCAGCCGTCTACAGGAATTTGTTTTAAATAACATTAAGGAAAAAAGTGTTATGTATATGGATTGTGTTGATTATTTTATTTCGATGAATTCTAATCAATCAAACGTGTTGAAATTTATATCACTGATTAAAGACAGAATATTAAAAACCAAGGGTATAATCCTGATATCCCTAAATAGGGATTCACTGGACAAAACAGCAATATCTTTCTTGGAGAAGGAAATAAAAAATATTATTAATTTTAAGAAGGAGGATTGATATAAATGGTATCAATTCTCGAAGGTGTAGGAATTTTGTGAGATGCCTTTCTAAGCGCCTCTTTAGCTTTCATCTCTCCAGATTTGGGTACTCTTATTATCATAACTACTGAGCCCATCTTAACCCTTGCAGCAGTTCCTACTGGTCTTCCAAAGGCCATACTCATACCACTTGATATACGATCAGCTCCTGCTCCTGTAGCCATTTTATGCTCCCTTATTACGTGATGAGGATATGGTCTTATTCTCATAAAGAATCCATTTTCCCCGAAATCCTTGATTAGCTGTCTGTTAGAGGTAATTCTTGCAGCTTCAAGTGCAGTGTGTCTAATCTGGCAACTCTCTTCAGCTACTAACCTAAGTTCTACGTCATAATTGCCATTAACATTACCGCTTACGAACTGCTGAATCCTGGGCGATGGAACTCCTCCCATATATTCCCTCTTTGTGTAAGCAGGTCCTTCAAGTCTTCTGTACATTCTGGCCGGTTTTCTTACCATGGAAATTACCTTTTACTGACAACAATTCGAAATATAAAACACTTATCAAATTTCATTTACCAAAAAATGAAAAGATTATTTATCCGTAAATTATGATTGTCTGGATCAGATGGAAGATTTATGGATTGAAAAATACAGGCCAAAAAAACTAGACGAAATAATAGGACAGCAGGTAGTTGTAGGAAGATTGAAGAGCTACATATCTCAAAAAAATATACCACATTTACTTTTTTCTGGGCCTCCAGGGACAGGAAAGACAACTACGGCGATGGCCCTTGCTAGGGAACTATTTGGAGAATCATGGAAAGAAAACTTCCTTGAGCTCAATGCATCAGATGATAGAGGCATCAAGATGGTTAGAGAGACAATTAAGGAATATTCCAGGATCATGCCATCAAATCCCCTTGGTTTCAAGATACTATTTCTTGATGAAGCTGATTATATGACAGATGAAGCTCAGGCAGCATTAAGAAGAACCATGGAAAATTTTACAAAAACTACGCGATTTATTATTTCATGTAACTATTCATCAAAAATAATAGAACCTATTCAATCCAGGACTGCGATATTCAGATTTAAAGGAATAAGTGGAGAGGATATGGTTCACGCATTAGAAAATATATTGAAAAAAGAAGGGAAGGAATACGAAAAAACATCACTCGAGGTTATAGCTGAAATGGCTTATGGTGATATGAGAAAAGCTATAAATATTCTTCAGGTTGCAGCAACTTATTCAGAAAGAATAACGGTAAACTCAATTTATGAGGCTGCTGGTACAGTTCATAAGGAATGGGCCCTTCAGGTTATGAATTTTGCATTGAAGGGTGACATATCAAAAGCAAAGGCATTACTGGAGGACGCTGTAATAAAGCAGGGTATATCAGGACAGGACATAGTTGAGCAATTTCATAGAAGTTTATATGATTTGACTATAGCAGAGGATTTGAAGGCCGACATTCTTTATTATCTGGGCGAAATAGATTTTAGAATCTCAGAGGGCGCCAGGGAGCTAATTCAGTTAGAGAGTTTTTTAGGATATCTTTATGGGAAATCAATTAAGTAGGTTTGATGATCTTGAGCAAAAACGGAAGTATATATGAAAGAGAATTAAAGGGAATATTTGGAGGAGATGAACAAAAATTAGGGACTATAGGATGGCTCTCAGAAGTGATGAAGGAAAGAATATTGAAAAGGCCATTTTTAGTTGTAAGAGCTGCCGGTAGTCATGGATATGATATAATTGTTATAAGAGATGATATTAGTTTACCTGTGGAAATAAAAAGTTCCAAAGAAAAGGTTATTAATTTCTCCTCATCCTCAAAAAGGTCACAGATCCAGGCAGAATCTTATTTAGAGATCTTGAAAAGAACAAAAATTATGCCTCTTTATGCCTTCAGATTAAAGGGTGTAAAAGGAGACCCGTGGAGAATATTTACATTCAGTTTTGAATTTGGAGGACGATATAGATTATTATCAGAAATAATTCCAAAGATGGAAATAACAAAATCAGGATCATTTATTCTAAAATGGGAATCTGGACTACCACTTACGTCACTTTTAGAATATCTCTTTTAAACAAATAATATTCAAAAAAATATGGAATTTTAGAACTAAGTTTAAATCTAGACTGCCCCGATTTCTAGCTCCTTTTTCTGTGACCCTCTTGGATACTCCATTCCCCTTTCTATTTCTTTATACTCAACAGTTTGCGGGGAAACCTTATCTATTATATATTCAAATGCGGTCTCTGCCTTTTCAGTAGGACCACAGGTAAAAATATCTAATGTCACAAGTCCATATTCAGGCCATGTATGGAAACTTAAATGTGACTCAGCGATCAGTATTATACCACTAACCCCCTCTGGAGTAAATTGATGATAGTGGGATCTTATTTTGGTCAAATCTCCCGCCTTTACTGCCCCTTCCATTATCTTCCTAACTTCCTCTACATTGGAAATTTTCCCTGATTCTACTCCCTTTAAATCTGCAATTATATGAATTCCTATGGACATTCAGGCGTCACCATCTATGGATAAATATAACTAATATTTAAAATTAATTAATTTCAAGTAAATTATTATACATGCAAATCAACATTAATTGAATTAAATTCCTTATTTATTAATAATTATGAATTTGTAACAATTAAATATAATAATTAAAGTTTCAATACACGGTGATAATTAATAAATTACATATTTATATTTCATTTATTTATGAACCTGGAATTAAAAAATTGTAATAATTTGAATCTATAGTAGTAAAATTATGGGTTATTCAAATAAGTTTAAAAGTGATTTTTGGGAGTAGGATAGAGAAAGTATTAATAGCATGTATGCGCTATGGATTTTGAGCTTTTAGCTCTAGACAAAAGGAATGGTATAATATGGACGAATTTACGAAAGTGAAGGATCTCAATCAGGGATCCAAGAGAGTAACCGTATTGGCGAAAGTTTTGAATGTTGGCGAACCAAAGCAAATACAGACAAGATATGGCGAACAGAAAAGCGTTACCGAGGCAGTTCTCGGCGATGAAACAGGAAAAGTAACAATGTCATTATGGAATGAACAGGCGAGTCAGGTTGAAGTTGGAGACAGTATAGTTGTCGAAAATGGATATGTTAGCCTAGTTAGGGGCCACATGAGATTAAATGTAGGAAAATACGGAAGCATAAAGAAATCAGACAATGAAGTGGGAGAAATAAACGAGTCCCTAGATATGAGCGAGAAGGAATATCAGGCAGAAGAAACAGAAAGAAGGCCAAGAAGGGACTTTGGCGGCGGAAACAGAAATTTTAGAAGAAGATACTAAATTGGCTGATAGTTTTCTATCAATCCAATTATTAAATCTCCTTTTTTATTTTTAATTACTATTTGATCAACCAAAATATCTTTTTCATGGATACAATCGTATACATAATTCAATGAAGAATAATCACATATGAATCCTTTAATGGATGTGTCTATTTTAAACTCTCTTTCTTTGAAGAAGAAAGAATCTATTTCGAATGATTCACATGAGTTGCCAATTTCAAGAAGCTTTGCACTATCCGTGAAAATTTCAACGCTGGCACTCAGGTTTAAAGATTCTATAGGTAAACCTTTATAATTATTTTTGAAAGTCTTGATATGGCAACTTTTACATAAAGTAATTAAGTTTTTAAAAGAATCTGTCCCCCCCGCTATTCTCGGAATTATGTGATGAACCTCTACATCCAATCTAATTTTTTGTGCACCATTTCTAATTTCTTCCAGAATAGGGGATCTTCCACAAATCCTGCATTTGTATTCATCCCTTTCTAAAATTATCTCCTTAATTACATTCCAAGGAATTTCTGATACTTCAGTACTTCCCTCAGTAGATGCATCTGAGATCTGACCGTAATGAGAATATTTTCTGTTCAATCTTTCAAGAACAAGCGGGTTAATCTTTTTCATTTTGTAACCTCGTTTTCCTAAACAGAATAAAGAAAAATGTTATCGATATAGAATATAGAAAAGCAGTTATGTAGAAGGGGAGATCTAAGTCACCTATAGAATAAAAATAACCCCCTATGGCGGGACCAAATGATCTGGGGGCACTATCAAAAAGCTGAATTATTGATGCAGCTGTGGCACGCTCCTCCTTTCTAATTATACTCATTGTAAAAGCTGTCATAACTGGAGAAGACATATTCATTAAAAGTGATCTCGTAATATAAAGTACTATTGCCATTGAAGGAGAAATGGAAAGAGGTATGAGTACAAGAATGACTACGGATAGAGCTTCAGTTGTCACAATTGATTTAATGGTTCCCATCAAAGATGCCAACCGTGCAGAAAATAAATTGGCTAATGCAGTAAGAAATTGAGATATGGCAAAAAAATTTCCAATAGTTCCAATGTTAAGACCAAATTTTAAATAAAACCAGAGCGAAAATAATCTTACAATTATACCAGCTCCAAGACCTATCATTCCTAGAACACCTAGCTTCCATACAGTTCGCATCGTTTCCTTGCTTACCCCCCTCCTTTTTATTGGAACATAATCTTCACTTATTCCTAAAAATAGAATTATCGATACAATTTGAATCAGGAAGAAAAGTATGAACATGTATCTGAACGAAGGAAAAACACCGAATTTTAGATTTATGAGGTAACTCGGAAAATTAGATAGAACCATTCCACCGGCCATGCTAACTCCAGAAAAAAATGTATTTCTGGAAAACACAAAGTTTCTGTTCTCTACTGTGCTTTTTTCACTCATAAGAGCACTAAAAGAAGACCCTATGTTTGCGAATGCAATTCCTTGAATAATATTTGATGCATATACAATTACAATATTATAGCTAAATATCAATATTAAAAATGAAACTGCACTTAATACTCTGGCAGTAATAATAAATTTCAATCTGCCAAATTTATCGGAAAGTACCCCAAACGGGATCATGAATATTGCTCCTACCAAAGTGCCAACTGCTATCACAAGTCCTATTTCGAAGCTATTGTAGCCAACCAAACTGAGATATATAGGAAATGCTACGAAATTAAAACCCATCGGAATTCCAGTTAAAATTGAGGATGCGTAAATCCTCTTGAGGTCTTTTTGATTTTGATTATTTTTTATCATAAAGCTCTACTCTTTATGAAATTATTTATATATGGGGTAACATTTTCACACTGATAAATTTGCAGGTATCCATAGTGGGATTAATATCCTATCTTTTATCTTTATCATTGCATATAATAAATAGCCTAGGTCCTTCAGGGGTATTATTTTTAATGATACTGGAAGGAATAGGCCTTCCATTTCCTTCAGAAATTATTATGACATTTGCAGGATTTGTTTCCAATGGAAATATTCCATTGCTGGTTGTATATTCCCTTATGGGATCAATAGGTGGATTTATAGGTAATCTAATTCTCTATTATATCTCATTACTGGGCGGAAGACCAATAATCCTGGCAATCGGTAAGTATATAGGATTTAGAGAAGAGCATCTTTTCAGAGTAGAGACGTGGTTTAATAAAAAAGGGGAATGGACTATATTCTTCGGGAGATTTGTACCAGGGTTTAGATCTTATATGAGCATTCCTGCAGGTATTGCTTCTATGAACATTTTTAAATTTTCTATTCTCACCTTCAGCGGCTCTTTAGTATGGTCAACAGCTTTAGCATCTGTAGGATATGAAACTGGAAGCAATTGGGAAAAGATAATTCCATTGATTACAACCATAGGATATTTATTGCTGGCAATATTCACGATAGCTGTTGTCGTTTATGTAGCATATGTATACCAAAAAAGAATTAAGAAATAAATAATTCCAATAATATGGTATTAATGTTAATCGGTGCTGAAAAAAAAGTCTTAGAGAGGGAAATTATAAAGTTTTCCGAGAATCCGATTTATTTCGGCATAGGTTTTAAAGTGGGATCTGAAGAATGGAAGATATTTAAAGAAAATGATTATTTATTTTTAGAAGATAAGCGATATAAGATAAATCAGCACATAGACGTTGGAGATTATACGTGGTTTCTATTTACTAAAAAATAATTATATTGAAAGGAACATAAAATCATAAATCAGTAGTATCACTGCTATTCCTATTACTAATCCCCAGTTTCTCTTACTCCATGCAAATACTTTACTTCCGTCAAGTGGAGGTATTGGTAAAAGGTTGAAGAAAGCTAGCCATATATTGATGTATATCATGAAAAATAATGCAACATGAACAAATAATGACACATTTAATATGAGAAAAATTGGTAATAAAATAAGAGCTATAACTATATTAGTGACAGGACCTGCGAGTGCTATTTTTCCCTCTCTTATTGGATTTCTGTAACTAGCAAAGTATACTGCACCTGGAAGAGCAAATAGAAAACCCAGTAATCCAGTTATTAGAGTCAGTAAGACTCCTAATGGCCACATCCTGAACTCGGACCAGGCACCCATCCTGATTGCAGTAAATTTATGGCTCATCTCATGCAGAAAGAATGCTGTGATGACCATCAAGAAAGCTATAGCCAATTTATCAAAAAGGTTGATTGAAGAAGGAAAAGCATATCTTTCTATGACAAAGAAAAGGGCTATTGATAAAACTATCACTGAAATAAGTATATCCTGTATTTCCTTGTTTGAGAAAAAGCTTCTCTTGTATTCCACTGTATACGTAACCATTATTTTCATTACGGAAGTAAATATGGATATTTAATACCTACAACTGAGTAAGAGTAATTATTTATTTTCTTACAGGATATAGAAATAATGACAAAAAGTGATATAATATTAAAGTTCTGGCTCACATTAATCATTGGAACCATTTTAATAGTTATGATATACATATTAACAAAGGTCTTGAATCTTGTACCCATTAAATATTCAAACCTTGTGGAGGCCCTCTTTATAAGCATTATTTTATACATACTCCTAAAGATTTTTTTAAGAGTATTTGAAAAAATCCTTCTGAACAAGACGGACAAAGGAATAATAAAACCTATAATTTTTACACTATCAATTTTAGGTTATTTTATCATAATATTATCTGCACTTGCAATTATGGGGGTTGATCTTTCTTCAGTAGTATTAGGAAGTGCTTTTGGGAGCGTTATAATTGGAATGGCAGCACAAACAGTATTGTCAAATGTTTTCGGCGGAGTATTGATACTATGGGCCAAACCATTCATTATAGGCGATTACGTTGAAATTAGCACTTGGCAGTACAATTATATGCTCCCAACCGCATCTCCAAAATTTTTTTCCAGAGATGAATTTAGGGCGTCCATTAGAGGTATTGTTGAAGACATTTCAATATTTTTTATAATTATAAAGGAACCCGAAGGTACTTTTGTTAAAATCCCAAATAATATAGTAATACAGTCAACAATCACAACTAATGTGAAAGATAAGTTATCTACCATAAGAATAGAAATTCCTAGAAGTATGGACTACAAATCTTTAAAAGATAATATAGAAACTGAACTCAAGTCATTTGGACAGATAAAATTTTTATCTATAGTTATTGAAGAAATAACCATTTCCAGTTATCTGATAAAAATAAACTTTAATGCAGAAATTATTGATAAAGATAAGCTGAGATCAGAGATATTAGAAAGGATATCATCTATAATACCTTATAATACTTAAAAATCCTTTCAGGATTGAACTTGAAGTTTACAGGAGGCAGATGCTGTGTTGATTCTTTATATTACAATATGATCAATAAAAGAAAATTAATTTGCCAAATTGTTTCTAATCATTCTTGATAATATCATTAACTAAATATTTTCAACAGGTCATGGGCATTATTATTAAATCACCATCCTTATATTCAGCTTTTCCATAAGAAAATATTATAGATTTTATTGCAGTGGTGTCAAGGAAATAGTTTAGTATATTCCCATCTGCATTATAATGTTTCAATATTCTTCTAATAAGGGCATTAATCTCTATTCCACTTGCAGAAAAATCTTTGAAAAGTTCTATCATCTCCTCTATTCTTTTCTTATTGTAGGAGATAACTTTCTTATTATCTTCAACCAGACCTCCATGACTTATGACAATTTTTCCCCTAAAATCATAGAGTATATCCAAAGTTTTTATGAAATCAGGTACATTGAGAACATAAGGTATAGGGTGTTTTTCGAGTATATCAATAGAAAATAGTGAATCACCTGCAAATAACACATCACCCACTTTAAAGCCAACTTGTCCCAAGGAATGTCCTTTTAAATCAATTACTTCTATTATTTCTTCCCCGACCCTGAAGGTCTGATCTAAATAATCAACTTTCGTATAATTTGGTGTTACAAATTTGGATCCAGAAATTTGACTGTTATAGAAACCTGAAATTATGACATTTAGCAAGGAAGGATTCATAATAAGATCAGCTTCCAATTTGGATGAATATACTTTTATTCCACGCTTGCTCGCAAAGAATGCACCTCCAGAATGATCTGAATGCGCGTGCGTTATAAGTAACGCCAATATATCCTTACCATTTTTAGTGACATTATTTATAACCTTCCTGATATCATTTTCATCAATACCTGAATCAACTATAACTGCATACTTATCAAAATTCATAACACCTATTGTTACTCTTCCAAATATTTCAAAATCCATAAATTAAAAAGATAAATAAAATATTAAAATTTTAGCATCAGACCTGTGCCGGAGCTTCTGGTTCTGGTGGAGCCTG
>ERZ1669247.44-NODE-44-length-65099-cov-16.239438_pt1 | contig 65099 bp, 64 predicted proteins | sample MGYA00579297_ERZ1669247 | MGnify/ENA primary metagenome ERZ1669247 (study PRJEB41166, sample SAMN08046056) | hot springs metagenome | biome: hot spring; feature: acid hot spring; material: thermophilic sediment; isolation source: thermophilic sediment from acid hot...
TCCGGTCAAATGGGTCAGTGCACCTATTTGTCTGCTCAAGCCAGCTGGTGGATGGTTTGGCTCGGGAGCTGAAGAAGGGCGTGCCAAGCGGCGAAATGCCTCGGGAAGGCGCATGGAGCCTTAGATCCGAGGATGCCCGAATGGGACTTCCTGATGTCTTCGGACATCGTTCCGTAAGGAAAGGGAACCTGGGGAATCGAAACATCCTAGTACCCAGAGGAAAAGAAATCAATAGAGATTCCCTTAGTAACGGCGAGTGAAAAGGGAAAAGGGCAAACCGAATCCTTCATTGAAAAATGAAGGAGATGTGGAGTTTAGGGCCCATCCCAACGCCCAGTAAATGAAATGGAAGTGACCTGGAACGGTCCGCCTTAGAAGGTGAAAGCCCTGTACATGTAAATTTACCGGCCATGAGGATGGAGTCCCAGAGTATCGTGCGTCGGATATCGCGCGAGAATTTGGGTCCCATCAAGATCCAACCCTAAATACTACCCGAGTCCGATAGCAAACTAGTACTGTGAAGGAAAACTGAAAAGTGCCCCGAAAGGGGGGTGAAAAGAGCCTGAAACCAGTTGGTTATAACCTGATAGGGCATGAAAGAAATGAAGAATCCGTAACTGGATTTAGATCAATGTCCTATCGTCCGTGTTGAAGAACGGGCCAGGGAGTTCAAACTATCGGCGAGGTTAATCCTTAAAGAAGGAGTAGCCGTAGCGAAAGCAAAATGCTCGCAACCTTTTGGTGAGGAGCTAGGTGTGATCGCCTGGAGTCGATGGTGAGACACCCGAAGCCGGTCGATCTAGACCTGGGCAGGTCGAAGCCCAACGAAAGTTGGGTGGAGGACCGACCCGGTTCTGATGTGCAACTCGTTCGGTTGACCTGGGTCTAGGGGTGAAAGGCCAATCTAGGCCGGCAATAGCGGGTTCCCCCCGAGACTACCCGCAGGTAGACCTCCGCAGAGGATGTATACGGGGTAGAGCCACCGATGGAGAAGTTTAGAACCGGAAGGTTCGGCTTTTCTTTCGAACTCCGAACCTGTAATACTCCTAAGAAGCGGGGAGCTAGGGTTGTCGGGATAAGCTTGACACCCGAGAAGACAACAATCTAGACAGGGGTTAAGGTCCCTAAATACAGGCTAAGTGTCATGAAAAGGGCGTCTAGGACCTAAGACAGCGGGGAGGTTGGCTTAGAAGCAGCCACCCTTTAAAGAGTGCGTAACAGCTCACCCGCCGAGGTTTTAGGCCCCGAAGATGGACGGGACTAAAGCCTGTTACCGAGACCTCTGGACACTCGAAAGAGTGATTCGGTAGGGGGGCGTGCCGCTGGGGCAGAAGTCTCTTCGTGAGAAGGGATGGACCCAACGGTAACGCGGATCCTGGCGTAAGTAGCAGCAAAGTGCCGTTGAAATCGGCATCGCCGAAGGGGCTAAGGGTTCCTTGGCAATGTTCGTCAGCCAAGGGTTAGCCGGTCCTAAGCACAATCTTAACAGGAACTGTGCGAAAGGGAAGCTGGTTAATATTCCAGCGCCAGGGATGTTTCGCCCATGAAATGACATCTCGGGATAAGCGGATGATTCCAGTCAGAATCACCGGTGTCTCGAACTCTGGGGAGTATCGTAATGATGAGAACCAGGGGAAGAGATACAGGGCCTGCCTATGGTAGGTTTCGCTGAGTCCGGGGATCCATGAAAAGTTTCATGGGGTCAAGTCCTTGTCCGTACCAAGATCCGACACAGGTGCCCCTGGGTGAGAAGCCCAAGGCGAGTGGGAACAATCGACCCGAGGGAACTCGGCAAAATGGCCCTGTACCTTCGGAAGAAGGGGTGCCTACTCCGGGAAAGAGTAGGTCGCAGTGGCTAGGGGACTCCGACTGTTTAACAAAAACACAGGTGGCTGCCAGACCGTAAGGTTGAGTATAGCCGCTGAAGCCTGCCCAGTGCCGGTACCTGAAAGCCCCGTACAAGGGGAAGAAGGGCCGGTAAACGGCGGGGGTAACTATGACCCTCTTAAGGTAGCGTAATACCTAGCCGCTTAATTGGCGGCTTGCATGAAGGCCCAACGAGGGTCCCACTGTCCCCGGGTTGAGTCCCGTGAAATCGATGTAATGGTGCACAATCCAATCTCTCCCATTTGAAAGCGAAGTCCCTGTGGAGCTTTACTGCAGCCTGTGGTTGCGATATGACTTCGATTGTGTAGGGTAGGCGGGAGCTGTCGAGGCCTGGGTCCTAGCTCAGGTGGAGGCGTCGATGAAACACCGCCCTTTTGGGGTTATATTGCTCACTCCTTCGGGAGGACAGCTATAGGTGGGCAGTTTGGGTGGGGCGCCACGCCCTTGATAAGTAAACAAGGGCCTCCAAAGGTAGGCTCAGGAGGGTCAGAAATCCTCCGTTGAGTATAAGGGCAAAAGCCTGCTTGACGCGGTTGCGAACAATAATCAACCGCGATACGAAAGTAGGGCCTAACGAACCACCCAGTCCTCATTGGTGGGGGCGGGTGATAAGAGAGAAGTTACCCCAGGGATAACTGAGTCGTCGCCGGCAAGAGTTCATATCGACCCGGCGGTTTGCTACTTCGATGTCGTCTCTTCCTATCCTGGCGGTGTAGCAGCTGCCAAGGGTGGGGCTGTTCGCCCATTAAAAGGGATCGTGAGATGGGTTCACTACGTCGCGAGACAGTAGGGGTGCTTTTCAATGGGAGTGCCGGGGTGCCTGCAGGGTAGGATCCCTTAGTACGAGAGGAACGGGGATTCGTGGCCACTAGTTTACCGGTTGTCTGGCAAGGCAGTTGCCGGGTAGCCACGCCATAACTGATAAGTGCTGAAAGCATCTAAGCACGAAGCAGTCCCTAAAAAGAGGCACCCATCGAGACCTCTCCTAAAAGAGGAGTTTGATAGGACTGGGGTGTAAGCACCAAGCCTTACGGCGAGGTGTTCAGCCCACAGTTACTAACGGTCGATTTTTAAACAAGTAGGGAATCTGACCCAGGCTTAAGGAGCACAATGGTTGGTTTAATTATAGGTGTTAAAATATGGATAATGCTAAGATTTTTGCTGAGTATCCTTTTTTAAAAGAAGGAATAAAAGTATTTGGCAACATTAGTTTAAATGAATTGTTTACCTCTGAGAGATATTCCCAATCAAGGGAATATGCAATATATTTAATAGAAAAATCGTTAGGGGAAAAGAAGGAATTTTTTACAATGGATTATGAAACTAAATACTTAGGATACCATTTAGCAAGATTAATTTTAAGTTATTTTCATGATCCTATTCTAAACGCGCGTTTTGCAAATTTTTACAGAGATATTCTTGAAGAAAACTTTAAAAATGAAAATAGTTTAGAAATGATCAAGAAAATTTCAGAATCATTTTCATTAAACTTTTCTATAAGAGAAGAAAATTATTATTTAAGTGTTTATGATTACATAAAATACAATAAAAAATTGGGTGAAAAATATAGATTATTTTATCAAAGGCTCTCTTCTGGTTACGTATATTTTAATTTGAAAGCAGAGAAAGAAAAAATTGGTAAAATTTTGAGGGAGGCATTTGTTAATTATTTTAAAAACGATTTAGAATCAATAGAACCCCCAGATTCATTATATTACAATTTCAAGAATTATATAGAGCATCTTAAAAAATTGAGGGACGAAAAGATATCCACATATACACCAGGGGAATTTGGAGAAGTAAACGAAAATGCATTTCCACCCTGTATCAAAGCCATAATTAGATCCATTTTAAAGGGGGAAAACATTTCACATAATGCAAGATTTTCACTTGTTGCATTCCTCAACCAAATAGGGATGTCAAAAGAAAATATATTAAAAATTTTTCAGAGCGTACCTGATTTTGATGAAAGAATGACAGAGTATCAAGTTTTGCATATAACAGGTGAAAAGGGGAAGACTGTTTATTCAACACCAAAATGTTCAACAATGGAACTCTATAATTTATGTGTAAAAAATGAAACCAAAGACCAGCTATGTTTTAAGGACTGGATGACTCATCCATTAATATATTATAAAATAAAAAGCAAGTCAAATATTTCTCCAGGCTCTAAGTGATCTCTGGATTGCAGTTATATTACCTAAGATACCTATTGCAATCAAAACATAGTCAGTGAATGAATAACCAAAAATTTCATGTTGGAAGAAAAATTGTACTATAGGCATGATAATGAAAATGATCAATCTATCTGCTCTGCCAAGCATGCCACCATAATCCCTTTTTCCAGAAACAGCTTGAGCCTGTGTTCCTGCATAACTTGTAAAAAATATCCCTGTAAGGGCAAAGAGTGCAAAATACCAATGAGCATAGGCACTTAAGGAAATTCCTATTATTATTGCTGTATCTGAATATCTATCCAAAAGATGATCAAGAAAGTCACCCTTTTTTGAAGCAATATTCTTTATTCTGGCTACCTTACCATCTATCGCATCAAAAATTGCAGAAATTATTAGTGAAACAGAAGCTAAAATTAAAAATAAATTACCCAAATAGAAAAATATACCTGAGATTAATGCAAAAATGAATGAAATCCATGACAATGTATTTGGATTAAAAAAAACAAATGGTTTTGCAATATTTGTAACTAGAGAATCAACATTTTTTCTGTATTTATCTAATACCATTCAAGTATCTCCTCCATGTAGTCTATTTTACCAGCCAAGTAATCATTGCCTCTACCATCTATTATATCTTTAATTTTTTTTACTATCTCATCTATGCTTGAATTAGTTGTATCAATTTCATAAACGTTTTTGTTGTATTCAAGAGCTTCCTGTGTAATTAAACCCAAGGCTTCAGCTTCCATATTCTCAAAAATTTTTTTATCATCATAATTTCTTTCTTTCAATCTTTGTCTTAAAACCTTAGGTGAAGTCCTCAGTACTATTACTAAATCACAAGGAATAAGATGTGAGTAATGGCCTTCTATAATTACATCCCCCATATTCAACTTATTTTTCAGGCATTCAATATCCACAATTCTAGATTTCCTTTTTTTGTCATAACCTTTCGTGCATCCATTTAACTTTGAAAATTCATTTAAATTTATTACATTTTGCCCTAGTTTTTTCGAAATAAACGTTTTTCCAGTTCCAGGTGTACCCGAAATGCAAATTCTCATTGATAATAGAAATATCACTATAATTAAAAATTTTTTTAAAATTCCATGGATAAAGTTTTTTAATTCAAAAAATTTTAACATTTTTAATGGTCCATGTAATAATATTAAATCCAAAAAGGATTGAATATGAGGTAGAAAATGTTAAGTATATATTAGATATATTTAAAAAATTAAATATTAATTTAGATGGTTACATAGCTTTAAAGAATGGTAAACCTGTGCCTGAAGATGACCCTATTGATGAAAATTCTACATTGGAGTTGCTTCAGGTGTTTTCTGGTGGCTAAGATATTTATAAAAAATTTTTTAATATTTAAAACTTTATTCATATTTCTAAATATACCAGATTTTTAATTATTACATTATTAAAAATGTTGAAAATATTTATATTAATTAATAAAAATTATTTCTAAAAATTTAAATACATCCAAGAGAATTTAATTTTATGAAAAAATTTGTAGCTTTTGCTATAATATTTTCAATTATAGCTATCTCATCAATTGCAATTGCACAAACATCTTCCATATCAAATAATGTTATAACACAGCTTGAAAATAATGCAAATGCGGCTGAACCTATGACAATCCTCGGTATATATGTACATGGATTTTTCCTATTAATGGCTGTAGGCTTACCTTACGTTGTTTTATCCTATGAAGCTTTAGGCATTAAAAGAAAGGATAAAGAATATCTTGGTGCAGCAAAAAAGTTAAGCAGGGTATGGGGTATTTCATTCGCTATTGGTGCAGCAACAGGAACACTTGTAGAATTTGGCCTTGTGCAGTTATGGTCAGGAACGTTGGTAGCTATAGGCTCATTCTTCTTTTCATTTATGACAATTGAACTATTTGCATTTATGCTCGAAGTAATTTTCATAGTACTTTATCTCTTTACTTGGAATGTTAATAATCCATCCTGGAAACATTTCTTTGCAGGAGTAATTCTTCTGGTAGGATCGAATCTTTCCGCATACTTAATACTTGGTGCGAATGCATTTATGAATGTTCCTTGGGGCACAGGTACATTGGTAAGCAAGATATTGCCCTGGGAGCCTGCACTAGGTCCAAATGCAGTAAATCAACAGGCATTAGCAAATCTTTACATTGCTATACAAAACAAAGGGACGCTTGCATTAATAAATTATACCTTAGCAAACAACATAGGAATAATTTTGAATAATCAATTCATTGCTTTTCAAAATCCTGATCTTACAGCCACATTTTTACATACAGTTCTTGCCACTATAATTATAGCATCATTTGAGGCAAGCGCATTCATCGCTTGGGATTGGATAAAGAAAAAGAATGAGAGGGCATACAGGTTTAAATTATTAAAAGTTAGCTATGGTGTAGGTGCCATTGCATCCATATTAATGGCCTTTTCAGGAGATTATATGGGCAGAGTAGTTTATGAATACAATAGATTAAAATTCCTTGCATTTGAAAATTTTTCTCCAAATGGTGGAACAGATCCTATTATGGGATTACTTTTATATTTAAATCCTAACCATTTCTTCCATGGCTTCAATTATTACTTAGGTCTTGCTGGTCAATCAATAGACCCCAATGCAGCAATATCATCAATTACTTATGCAGAAAGTTTCCAGGCTTGGGCATACCCAGTGTATTGGTCCATGGTAATTTCTGGAATACTCCTATTTATATTTGCTATAGCATACATCGGAGTGTACTTCAAACCAATTGAAAAATTAGTAAACAAAGTATTAAGAATTTCAGAGGAGAAATTTTTAGTTTATACATCATTCATAGCTCCATTTCTTGGATTGATTGCCGCTTCAGCTGGTTGGGCAGTAAGGGAAGCTGGAAGACATCCTTGGGCCATATATGGTTTAATACAATATTGGCAGGTGATAACACCTAATACAATTACACCAGCATTTTCTGCACTTATCATACTTGTGGAACTATTAATATTCATTTTCGGAATAATTGCAATTATCTATGTGATGCGTTATTATGGGAGGGATAAAAAATGACAGATGTATACACTTCATTTCTCCTTTTAGGCTATGCTACCATGGTTCATTTATTTCTTGTAAACCTTGTTTTGGGGCTCACAATAATTATACCGATCATTGAGTATTTATACATTAGGAAAAAAGATGAAGGAATTAAAAATATAATTAAGACAGTCTTTAAATTCATGATACTCTCAGATCTTTTTGCTGGTGTATGGGCAACGTGGATAACAGTCTTTCTCGGAGGTTATTGGCCACTTCTTACATTCTATGCCACAACTGCACTATTTATTCCATTAACTATTGCATTAATAGGCGTTTTAATAGCTTTGCCATCAATAGCAATTTATTGGTTTACCTGGGATAAGGTAAGTAAAAAATTACATCTGATTATTGGAATTATAATGGCTATTGGGGCAACTATGGTACCAATAGGTTTTAACATGATTTTTTCTTTTATCAATGATCCTGTGGGCTTGAAGAGAGCCTTGCACGGAAATCTCTACTCTGTTTTTCTAAATCCTCTATATCCTGATTTTACACTTCATAGAATATTCGGTGGTATTACAATGGTATCATTGCTCCTTGCTGGAATTTACTTATACAATTATTACAAAAATGAATCAAGCATATATAAGAAGGGAAGTGAAATTTTCCTTTATGCATCTTTTATTTCATTATTGATAGAATCAATGCTAGGTTTCATATATGCTTGGGAATTAAATGTCCACTCACAATACCTAGCCCAGGTACTATTCGGTCCCTTTGGTCCTGGAATACAGGTTCAAATGAATATGTTTCCTCTCTTTGCATCTTTCATGATTCTAGTTTCGCTGCTTTGGCTCTTCCTTTACTTAAATGGTTACTATTTCTATAAAAATAAAAGAAGCAAGTTAGTTTCACTTGCATTGTCATTCTTTGCTCTCATAACACTTCCAATCGGTGAATTTCTAAATGATTATTCAAGGTATCCCTATATGATAATTGAAGGAAATACAGGAATACGTGCAAGTGATTTTATTAACAACATAATGGAAATAAACATTTACTGGGTACTTGCAGCTGTACTTATAAGCGCAATTCTCTTAATAATTTATATCTGGTTACTATATGCAGTTATAATAAGAAAGAAATACATTGAAGAACCTTAAATTTTTCATATTTTTTAATCAATTTTATCATCGTAATTGATTAATTTATATGTATTCTTAATGAATGAAGGTAATAAATTGAAATAATCTTCCTTATAGTACCTTTCATCGGCTAAAATAAAATATCCATTATCATTCTCAGATCTTATTACTCTGCCCATTGCTTGAGATGCCTTTCTTAGCGCTGGTACTATGTAAGCATAAAATCTCCCTTTTTCACCATACAAGTTTTCAAAATATTTTATGTACATTTTTGTCTTAAGTGTTAGTCTTTCAAAAGGTATTCCTGCAAGGAAAACCGCTTCTAGCTCTTCTCCAGGGAAATCAGCACCCTCTGAAAATCTACCGGAAGCACTTGCAAAAAGTATTCCCTTTTTATCAGAATAGGCCATTTTCTTGAATGCATCTAGAATTTTTCTAGATTCATTTCCGCTCATTCCCTCCTTCTCTATCAAAATTCTTTCTTTGAATTTATCTGGTACAAGCTTTATTAAAGCATCCTGAATCCTATAGCTTGCTGAGAAAATGGCAACATTTTTTTCTGAAAATTTCTTTAGAAAATTTCCTAAAGCTATTTCATATCTTTTTTCCATTTCTTTTGATATTTTCTCACCTTTTGTTGACAATCCATCAAGTATGTATGTTTTTACCCTGTCCTTGTTTATTTTGTGGTCCACACTCATATATTTATAATTTTTAAGACCTATTACGTCTATGAAAGCATCTATAGGCTCTAGTGTGCCCGAAATGAATATGTTACTTCTGAATTTATTCCAAATAGGCTCAAGAATTTTAGACGATCTCATATCCCACCTTTCTAATGTAAAACCTCTTTTTTCTCTCCTTAAAATGAATACTATTCCATCTTCATACATGAGATCCATTGAATTATTAAGAAATTCGGATATATGGTAAAGTGAACTTGTAGGCCTTTTATCATTTTTCATCATATTATTCTTTACTTTTAGACCTAATTCTCTTAATATTTCTATTCCATCATCAATATTTTTTAACTCATCTAAAAAATCAAAAAATTCAATTTGAATCTCCTTTTTTCTATTCAAAACTTTTGAGATTGAAAATCTAAGATCATTTAAAAATTTCAAAGCTTCAGATCTTGTTTCTGAATCTATTGTTTCGAGCTCATTTATAGCCCTTTCAATTGAATTTGTACCTATATAATCGCTATTAATGTTCATAGAGGCAAATTGAAGATTATGAGCTTCATCTACAACTAAATATGAATCATTAATGTCTAGGAATCTTTTAAGAGACCAGAGTAAATTTTCATTAATTATATAATTGTAATTTATTGAAAGGACATCCATATATGGTGTGATCTTCCTTTCATAATAATATGGGCATATGCTGTACTTTTTTGAAAATTCCAGAATTTCTGAATAAAGGACAGGTTCTTTTAATATTATAGAAAAATTTTCTAAATTCTTGTAATAGGGGCAACTCTTTCTATTTTTATCGCAGAAAAATGAAACATCTTCATAATTTAAATTTCTATCTTTTATTTTTTCATTGATAAACAAGCACATATCTCTTTTTCCTCTAAAACTTAGTCCTGAAAAATCTTTTCCAACCTTTTCATTTATGATTTTCAATTCTTCTATAGGTCTATCAGTTTCAGTACCTGTTCTGACTACCCATAAAATCTTCTTTCTTTTCTTTAATAGAGAAGAAAGAACAATCACTGTTTTTCCGAAGCCTGTTGGAGCTTGAATACAAATATTATATTTATCTACATTATTATCTAAAAATGAAAGTAGCTCTTTCTGTCCTTTTCTCAATTTGTAGGGAAAATTATCCATCATTTCTGATCATGATAAAAAGGATTTATTAATTATTATTTAAGAATAAACTGAAATAATGGGGCCGGCCGGATTCGAACCGACGGCCAACGGGTTATGAGCCCGTCGCTCCACCTGGCTAAGCTACGGCCCCGTAGTTAAAGATAATATGAATATTGTATTTAAAATTTTTAGTAAAAATATTCTAAAACAATATAAGAAATGTGTTACTTTTTTTATTATTTAATATTGATTTCAATCATTTAATTTAAAATGGTATATTTTTAAGTGCCTAAAAAATGTATAAATTTAATTTTAATAAATTAAAAAAATTTAGAGGAAATTTTAAATAATGGATTTAAATAAAATTTTTAATGTTAAAATTCATACCCATGAATGAAAATGACTTTTTAGAATTCTGGAAAATTGCTGTAGATCAATGGAAAACGGATATGGAAAATGCAGGGCTCATGGAGAAAAATACTTCCTATGAAGAGGCAGAGAAATATACTGAAAAAATACTTCCAAAGGGAATGAATACAACTGGTCATAAAATGATGAACATTTTTGATGATGATAAAAAAATTGGATCAATATGGTTTGAATTAAGAGAAAGGGTTGGTTTAAAAGAAATATATTTATGGGATATAATTATAGATGAGGAATACAGGTCAAAAGGGTATGGAAAAGCAACTATGTCTTTGTTGGAAGAATTTGCAAAAAATGAAGGAGCAGTAAGGATTTCCCTTAACGTATTTGGTTCAAATAGAATAGCCAGGAAACTCTATACAAAGATTGGATATTATGAGGCCGCAATAACAATGATAAAATACCTTTAATTTTCAACAACATTAGTGATAGTTATATAGATGATTGTTATTATTAAAGATTAAAATGGAATTTAAAATACGAAATGTTGAATGGAATGATTTCGAAGATATTGTAAAAAATTATTTTAGTTATTATGAAGAAAAAAATACTGATGAAAATTTTGGTCTAACTTTCCAAGATAATGTTCCTGATATTAATGATGAAATATTATGGTTTTCAAATTTGATGATTCAAATAAAAAGAGGTAATGCAATAGCTGTTGTTGCTGAACAATCAGGTAAAGTAATAGGTTTATGTGATATCCATAAAAAAAGGGAAAATTCTGAATTATCACATATAGGTATTCTTGGCATATCAATAATTAAGGATTACAGAAATAAAGGAATTGGCACGATGATGATGAAATATGCAATTGAGTTGGCCAGAAATCATTTTGATATTCTTATTTTAGATGTTTTTGAAACAAATAACAGAGCAATACATCTTTATGAAAAATTAGGTTTTATTAAATTTGCATACATCCAAAAAGGAATAAAGAGAAATGGAAAATACATAGGAGTATATTCAATGTATCTTCAGTTATAGAATATACTCAAATTATTCTAATATAGTGTTCCACATTTTTAATGCAAGTTGACCATTTACTTTGAAGTCCTTTATTGTTTCTTTTGCTTCTTCTCTTTTTGCTCTATGTACTTCAAGGAATTCATTTATTTTATTTATTAAAATCTCCTTTAATTCACCTGTGAGCATTTGTCCCGATCTGTATTCTTTTTCTATTCTATCAACCTCTGCATCGTCCTCTTCAAAAAACAATTTCAGCCATTGAAAAGAAACATCTAAATCAGGATTTCCGCCATATTTTCTGTGTAATTCAACAGTAGCTTGACCCCCAGAAAATGCATATTTCATTATTTTCTTCTTCACTATTTCAGGGCCATCGCTTAAATATATTGCCGTTTCAGGCTGAGAAGCGCTCATTTTCCCTTCAGGTCCAGTCAGTGGTGGGAGAAATTTATTATGTATTGCTGAAGCCTTGAAATATCCAAACCCTTCAGCAAGATCCCTCTGTATTCTCCAATATGGATCTTGGTCAATAGCTGCAGGGATCAAGCATCTTTTTCTTTCAAAAAATGTCGGTATTACTTGCAATGCGGGATAGAAGATCATTCCCACATTTGTTTCATTTTTGAATCCAAAAACTGCCTTTACCAAAGAATAATTAATTTTCTTTGCAACTTTTATTGCTAAGGGATACATATTTTTTATATATTCTGTATCCTGAAATATGAATGTTCTGTCAGGATCAAATCCTAACGCTATTATATCTAAAGCATTTTCATAGGACCATTTTCTTGAATCATCCAAAGAAAATTTTTCATCATACAAAAATTTTTCATCGTCAGTAAGCTCAATATAAACATTGGCTTTAAATTTTTCTTGAAACCATTTTGTCATTACAAATGGTATGATATGTCCTATATGCATTGGACCGCTTGGCCCTCTTCCTGTATAAAGAAAAAATCCCATTCCGTTTTCAATGTCATCCAAAACTTTATCAAAATCTCTGTGTGAGAAAAAGGTATTTCTTCTTATTAGGACATGTGAACCATTTGATAATTTTTCTAACCTTCTTTTAAGATTATCGTCTAAGGGTTGTGTTCCGAATTTTTTTATTAATTTATCGTAATCAACTTTCCCAGTCACTGTCCAAGGAGTCACTGAAAATTTATCATCTTTTGCCATATAGCAAAGAAATAATAAATAGAGTTTATAAATTTTACATTGTCAAAATATAAATATCAAATTTACTTATAAAATAAATTGGAAGTGATATTCATGAAAATTAAAGATGGAATTTATTATGTTGGTATAAGGGAAAAAAGGAAAAAGAATATTGATGGACTTTATGAAGCAAAAGATGGAATAACATACAATAGTTATTTAATTACAGGGGATGGGAAGTCTGCACTAATAGATTTAGTACCTGAAGATTATCATGAGGAATTTTTAAAAAATATTGAAAATATCATGCCACTGGAAAAAATTGATTACATAATCTTAAGTACCACTGAACTTTCACACGCCGGTGCTCTTCCAAAAATCATGGAAAAAACAAGTGCCAAGGTTGTAATATCTAAGCATGGATTCATGATGCTTAAAGAAATTATGCACAGAAACATAGATCCAATATTAGTTCAGGATAAAGGTGAAAAAATTTCTCTAGGAAATAAAACATTGGAATTAATTTATTCACCGTACGTTTTCTGGCCCGATACACTTTTCATACATATACCTGAAGACAACATAATTTTTACAGGTAATTTTCTTTCAAGTGCCATATATCATGAAAAAATGTTTGATGATGAAATAGAAGATTTCCAGTCTGAGTTTATTACATATTACAAAAAATTCCTGAGGCCATTTAATGATTATGTTTTAGAAGCAATTGAAAAATTGGAGAAGAAGAAAATAGATATGATCGCCCCGGGTTTTGGGCCAGTAATAAGAAAGAATGTTAAAAAATATATAGAAATTTATAAAGATCTATCAACAAAAATTAAGGGCACGAAAAAAAAGGCTTTGATATTTTTTGCAACATCCTATGGTGGAACATATAAAATTGCTGAAAAAATAGCCGAAGGTCTGGAAGAAAATAATGTAGAAACTGAATTAATAGATTTAATGAATACTCGAATAGATGATAAAATGCTTGACAGGATAGAAGAATCAGATGCCATCATTGTAGGGTCCAACACTGTAAATGCTGATGCAATGAAAGAGGTATGGTATCTCTTATCATCCCTGGGAACAATAAATCTTAGAAACAAAGTTGGCTTCGCATTTGGAACATATGCATGGAGTGGTGAATCAGCTAGATTAATAGAATCTAGGTTAAGAGATCTCAGGCTAAAAGTTCCAGAAGAACATTTCAGGGCAATGCTTATACCAACAGAAGATGATTTATACAATGCAAAGGAAATAGGAAAAAGGTTAGCAGATATTTTAAATTACAGAGTAATTTAAATATTAAACAATCATTTATTTTTTTGTGAACAGGATTGAAAAAGAAATAATTGAAATTTTAATGAACGGAAGCAGGACACAAACACAATTAAGAAATGAGTTGAATATTTCCAAGTCATATCTATCAGAAATTCTCAATAAAATGGAAAATGAAAATTATATTAGAAGGGAAAAAATAAGTGAAAGGACAGTATTGATAACAATTAATAAAGAAAAGATTCTTAATGTAGGTATTTTAAAAGCCACTGAATATGCTGCCGTTTTTCTTACTCAAAAGGATTTAAAAGATCTTTTAATTAATATTTATGTGTTTAATAATGCTCTAGAGGAAATGAAATCTCTTATAACGGAGAAGATAGACATAGCATTTGCTCCAATAATTACAGGCTTCATCTTTCATTTAATGGACAATAGAATAATTTTATTATCTGCCTGTGCAAAAGGAGGATCAGGTATAATTTTTCATAAGAAAAATGGTACAATAGGTTCAACTATGCTTTCAACGATGGATTTTCAATCAAGGCATTATCTGAAAGATTTCTCATCCATAAGATATTTTCTCTCTCCAGAGGACATGATTAAAAGTTACAAAAAAGAAGAAATTGAAGCAATTTCCATATGGGAGCCATTTTTCTCATCCTTTAAAAAAGATAAAAAAATATTTAATGGCAAAGACCATTATTGCTGCGGTTTTTTGGTGTTTAAAAATAAAATTAACAAATCAATTTTAAAATTTCAAAAGGCATTTGAATTTAATACAAATGAGCTTAGAAAAGGTAATAGAATAAAAGAGGCATCAAATATAATGTCTAAATTTTTTAAAATGGATAGAAATTTAATAGAAGAAAGCATGAATAATTATGAATTTATAAATGAAATTGAAAAAAATGATATTATATCCATTTTAAAAAGTTTTGGTATAAACACCGATGAAGAAATTATTAAAAATTATTTGGAATAAGTTTTAAATATTACGAACACATGTTCGGAATATGGTGCAAGATGGTATTGAAGCAATACCTGAAAAATTTAGGAAAGGCAATCCGTTCAATCAATTCACTTTATGGTTTGCCGCCAATTTAACACTTGCAGATTTTGCAATAGGTTTCATTCCTTTGCTTTTTAATCTGAGCATATTTTATTCATTATTGGGTATTATCCTTGGAACATTATTGGGAGCATTTGTAGTAGCAGCATTCTCCTCTATGGGTCCTGAAAAGGGTAAAACACAGATGATGATTTCAGAGGATACTTTTAAGGGGTCAAATTTCCTATTTTCATTTTTCCAGGGTGTCAGTGCATTAGGATGGTTTATTGTGAACCTTATCTTGGGTACAATGGCTATAATAACAATATTCAAAATTGACTTTATACCTGTATTGATAATTTACGGAATCATACAATTATTGATAGCATACTTTGGTCATGATTATATTCACAAATTAGAAAAAATATTCAGCATATTTCTAGGAATTATGTTTCTTTACATTACAATTTTCGGCAACCTTTCATTTAAATTAAACTATTCGCCTGATAATAGCATTATAGGCTTAGGCGTTCTATTTGCATCTGCTTTTGCATATATAGCATCATGGGCACCATACGCATCAGATTATTCAAGATTCCTTCCTGGAAAAGTATCTAAAACAAAAGTTTTCATTTATTCATTTACAGGATCCTTTTTATCAACAGTATGGATTGAAATTCTTGGATTTATGGTTGCGATTAAAACCTTGGACTTGAATTCCATGGAAGCTGCATTCAAAGTATCTGGATACTTCGGAATTCTTGTTGCATCTGCACTTGCCTTAGGTGGTATAGGTACAAATTCAATTAATATATATTCATCATCACTTTCATTTAATGCAATATTCAAAAATTTTAAAAGAATGAAAATTCTTATTAGCGTTGCTATAATATCATTTATAATAGCAATAATAGGATATTTCAATTTTTATTCATTCTATGAGGATTTCCTATATCTTCTTGATTACTGGATAATGCCTTGGGCAGGAGTGATCATTGCAGATTATATTTTTGTAAGGACTGGAAATTCAAAAATATCACTATTGTCATTCATAATCGGTCTGGGAATAAGCATTCCTTTTATGAATCCGGGCGTTCTTTTTTCTGGGCCAGTGTCTAATCTTATAGGTGGTGTGGATATAAGTTACTTTGTTTCTTTTATTGTGTCCATGACAACATACATTCTTCTATCAAAAAAATTCATACTTTCGCAACAATCTTTATCACATCCCCGTCCTTAAGAACATAATCCTTTCCAAGAATTAACTTTTTTTTGCCATCAATTGCCCTTATAAAATTTTTACCAAGATCTGTATGAACCTTAAATGCTAGATCCAGTGCTGTAGATCCATTTTGCATTAAATATACATCTGGAAGAACATTACCGGACTTATCTACCCAATGTGTCTCATCTTCTACAGGATAAACTGAAATTAGATCCATTTTTTGGAATACCAATGTTTCAATTACCCTCTGCACTCCAGTTCCATTATTTTCCCTCATAAAAGACCTTATTTTTTCAAGTGCCTTTTTCTGATTATCATTAAGTTTTGATGAATCAATTATAGTAAAATCTGTATCCCCAGGCCTGTATCTTATAAGACCTGCTTTTGCTGCTTTCACAAGAGCAAGCTCATAATCTGCAGAAACTGGAATTACTGGATTTTTTATCCTTTCACTCAATTTTTTTATATTATCCTTATCAGCTATATCCATCTTGTTTGCTGCTATAATTATTGGTTTGGAAATTCTTAATATTTCCATTGATACAGAAAGAAAATCATTTTCATTCCACTCTTCTATAGGACCAAATGAAGCGTTTTCTAGTGCTTTAGAGATCTGCGTTTCAGATATACCGAGACCCGAAAGCTGCTGCGAAATTAAAGTTTCAAGTCTTGATCCATCCGAGCCTATCCTTCTACCTATTTTTTTCCAATTTCTTGAAAGAATTTCTGATAGCCAGTATGCAATCTCTTTTTCTATGAATAAAACATCCTCATAAGGGTCATGAGAATTAAAATCAACAATATTTCCCTCCTTGTCTGTGGAACCTGAAATATCTACAACATGTATTAGCGCGTTTGCATTTCTTAGATTGTCTAAAAATTTATTACCAAGACCTTTGCCTGAGTGAGCATCTGGAACTAGACCTGCCACATCCATTACACTTACAGGTATCATTCTTATTCCATCCATGCATACGGAATTCCTAGGATTGCAATTTTTACCTATTATGGTGTGGGGGCAATTTTTTCTTACATATGCGGTTCCTAAGTTTGGATCAATTGTTGTAAAGGGATAATTTGCAATTTCCACAATATGCTGTGTAATTGCTGAAAAGAAAGTTGATTTTCCCACATTTGGTTTTCCAACTATGCCAATTAAAATGGCTACCACCTCACCAATACCTTGGAAAGTTGTTTACCTTTAGGACAGTTAATATCTTCAATGTATTTTTCAATCTTTACCTTTGTACCATCCCTTAAACCAAACACGTTACAGATATTATAATATTCACAATTAATTTCATCACAACCTAAATTTTCAAATGTGACTGTGCTTCCCTCTATTGCCTGCTTTTTATTAATTGCAACAGGAACAGGTATTTCTTCTACCTCAACAGTAACCACTTTATTAAGATCATGAATTTTGCATGGGTGCTCCTTATCCCTTACATTGGTTATTTTGTAATATTTTCCACTCTCAAGCATAAAACATATATTCTTTAATGGGCAGTCCCTGCAGTCAACAATATTACCTAAGAATTGAAATTCTAGGCCTTGCTTTGCCATCTTTTTACCTATAAGAGCTATCAGCACCATAATTAAATCACCTCTGTTGCTTTTAATGCCTTTTCTGCAGCCTCAGGAGAAATGCCATTCTCCCCTAATATTGTATATCTATCCCTTATTTTATGAGCCATCGTTAGTGCCTTAATCGCTTCTTCATTACTAAGGCCGATCTCTTTCGCTTTTGTTGGTGCACCCATTATTTTAAGTGCTTCCCTTACCTTTTTCCAATCCTGACCCTGAAGGAAACTCATTATGATAGTACCCACTCCAGCAATTTCACCATGAAGAGCCCTTCCTGGAGCAATTGCCTCAACGGCATGAGTAAATAAGTGCTCACTACCACTTGCAGGCCTTGAGGATCCTGCAAGGCTCATAGCCATTCCAGATGAAATTATTGCTTTAATAACAACCCAAACAGATTCCTCATCGTTTGGCTTTAATGAAGGTGCATAATTAATCATTTCTTCAGCTGTATATTTAGATATTGCATACGCAGAACTAGAGAAATCCTCACCTTTTAGTTTGTATGCAAGTTCCCAGTCCTTTACAGCACTATAATTGGCGATTATGTCTGCTGCACCTGAAATCAGATACCTATAGGGTGCTTTTACTATTATTGATGTATCAGCTATAATAGAAATAGGTACCCTTGCTTCACTTGAAACATTGTTTTCACCATCTTTGATTGTGGCTCTGGGACTGGCAACTCCATCGTGTGATGCTGATGTTGGTATTGATATAAAAGGTAAAGAAAGATCATATGCAGCTTTCTTTGCTATGTCTATCTTTGTTCCACCACCAACACCTATAATCAGGTTGAATTTTTTCTTTAAAGCTCTCTTTTTAACTGCTTCCACATTCTCAATTGTCGCATCTCCAGTTAGAAATATTTCTACCTTATAATCTTTCCTTAGTATTTTTTGAACAGTATTTCCTGCTACCTCCACAGTTTTTGGACCAGTAACAATTAAAATCTTTCCTTTGATTTGCAGGTCATTTAAAACTTCCCCAATTTTATCAAGTGCCCCATGACCTGCTAAAATTACCCTTGGCAATTCCATTTTTTTTATTTTGTTGAATTCCATTGTAAAACAATAAAAAAAATGCACTTTATTAATTCTTTCCTTTTTGTAACAAGCAAATTAAAAATAGTACCATGCAATTAATAACCATATGGAACTGAGCAGAAATGAAAAAATACTTTTAAAATCATTAAAAGGTATGGGTGGAAAAGCTAAAGTAAATGATCTTGTAGAAAAGACCGGTTTGTCAGTTGTTGAGGTTATGAATGCAGCTTCATGGTTAAAAATGAAGGGTGCATTAAAAATTAATGAGGATCTTAAAATAAATTATATATTGAGTGAGGAGGGTAAAAAATCAATTGATAAGGGATTGCCAGAAAGAAAATTATTTAATATACTGAAGGAAAAAGGGGCATCAAAAATAGATGATTTAAAAAATATTTTGGGTAAAGAAACAGTATCTTTGGGTATAGCACATTTGAAAAATAATGGTATCATGATAAAAGATGGAACAATATATATCATAGATGAAAAAAAAGCGGAAAATACAATAAAAGAAATTGAAGATAATCTAAAAAATATAGAATCATTAAATAGAGAAAAATTAGATTATTTATTAAAGAGGAATCTGGTTGAAAAAAAGGAAAAGGTGGAGAGAGAACTTGTTCTCACACAAATAGGTGAAAATGTTAAAGATGATGAATTAAAAATTAAAGAGGAAATAACGCAAATAACTCCAGAACTTATTCAAACAGGTGCCTGGAAAGAAAAGGAGCTGAGAAAGTATGATATTAAAATGTTTGCACCATTTCCTGAAATGGGAAGGACACATCCATTAAGCGAATTTATAGAAAAAGTGAGAAGAATATTCCTAAACATGGGATTTAAGGAAATATACGGGCAATATGTAGTAAGTGCCTTCTGGAATATGGATGCTTTATACATTCCGCAAGATCATCCTGCCAGGGAAATGCAAGATACATTTTACATGGATGGTAAATTCCATCTTCCAGATTATTACCAAATTGTAAAAAAAGTTCATGAAAATGGTAATGGAATTTCAAGGGGTTGGAAATACAAATGGGAAGAAGAATTAGCAAGGATGTCACTTTTAAGGACACATACCACAGTGAATTCAATAAAATATCTTTATGACCATAGGGACGAAAATATAATACGTGTGTTTACCATAGGAAGGGTATTCAGAAGGGAAAACATGGATTCAACGCACCTGCCGGAGTTCCATCAAATTGAGGGAATAATGATGGAAGAGAATACAAATTTCTCAATGCTTTTAGGAACACTTCAGGAATTTTATTCTCAGTTAGGTTTTAAACAGATTAAATTTAAACCTTCATATTTTCCATATACTGAACCAAGCCTAGAAATTCATGTTCTTAAAGATAATAAATGGTTAGAACTAGGAGGCGCAGGCATATTCAGGCCGGAGGTAACTGAGCCCATGGGAATAAAACATAAAGTTCTTGCATGGGGTTTAGGGTTAGAAAGACTCGCAATGCTTTATTACGGCATCAAGGATATAAGGGATCTTTACATTGCAGATATTGAACAGCTTAGGTCACTTCCTATACTTTAAATTATAACAATTCGTACATAAGCCTAGGGAACTAACATAATGATCATTGCATACAGGCCTGCCGCACAATTTGCATCTGTGAATTGCAGGTTTTCCACAAATATAGCATAAATCAACAATCATTTTTTATCATCAAGATATTTTTTATAGAAATCTGGATACTTTTCATATTCTATCGGATCAAAAGCATTTGCTTCCATAAACCCTTTAAGCCTGAGTAAACAGGAATCGCAAGCTCCGCAAGCTTTTTCTCTTCCATTATAGCAAGACCAGGTGAGTTCGTAGGGCACATTCAATTCAAGACCCTTTTTTATTATCTCTCCCTTGGTCATATGTAAAAGAGGAGCTACTACTTCTATAGGCTTGCCCTCGACACCCACTTTTGTTGCAAGCCTTGATAACTTATTGAATTCATCTATATATTCAGGTCTGCAATCTGGATATCCAGAATAATCAAGTGCATTCACACCAATGAAAATTTTTTCAGCACCTATTTTCTCTGCATACGATAAAGCTATAGATAAAAAGACAGTATTCCTTGCAGGTACATAGGTTATGGGAATTTCATCTCCTATTTCATTGTAATTTTCTTTGCTAGGTACATCATAATCATCCGTGAGAGCACTTCCACCAATTTTATTCAACTCAACTTTTATTATTTTTAATTTTAATTTATAATATTTTGCTATTTTTTTTGCACTTTCTATCTCCTTTTTATGCCTCTGACCATAGATGAAAGTTATTGGAAAAACATCATAGCCAAGGGATATTGCAATTGCTAGTGAAGTTGTGCTGTCAAGTCCACCTGAAAGTAATGCTACAGCCTTCATCTTGTTATCATCACCTCTGTGCAGATACCCTGGCCAATGCCCTCATCTAAACAGAATTCTATTCTTCTTACATTTTCAGGCACTTTAATTTTTTTCATAAATTCTTTTAAAAGATAATTTGAAAGTTCTTCGGCGGTGGTTACTTCTACATCTACGTAATAAACATCCTCCACCGGAAATATATATTCCTTATCATCAAAAGAGACTATAACCCGTGCTTCTATTTCTTCCACTGATACCATATTCGATTTTTTAGGAATAAGTACATGGTGGTCAATTTTATCAACAATTTCCCTCAATGCTTTTTTAACCTCTATAAAATCCATAAGCATATGATCATCGTTCATTTCTCCTTCAATTTTTAGCCTAATTCCATAATCATGACCATGCAACCTTGAGCATTTGCCATGGTATGGAATAAAATGGGAAGCGGAAAATTTAATATTCAATTCCCAACCATTTATTTCAAGAATCATATTTCAATAATTTGGAATACAAATATAAATCTTATTGATTTTAAAATGATTTTCAAAAAAATTAATTAATGGGCTATATATGTTTAACCATGGATTATAAATTAAGGATCCTATCAGGTTCATACGATAGAACTGATGAGAAGAACGTTGTTGTTGAATTATTTGGAAAAACTGACGATAATAAAAGTATTGTTGTAAGATATAAAAATTTTAGACCATATTTTTATGTTGTTGAACCACCCGAAGAATTAATAATGAATTTTAAAAATGATCCTGAGATAATTAATATTGAGGATAAGGATCTATGGGTGTTTGGTCAAACAAAAAAATGCAAAAAAATTATTTTGCATGGCCCCTGGAAAGTCCCAAATTATAGAAAAATCGCACAGGAAAAATGTCAGGTTTTAGCGGCTGATATACCATTTCATCATAGATTTATGTATGATCTAGACCTAGGTTCATGCATAAATGTAAGTGGAGAAGAAATAAAAAATAATAGATATTTTACAGATTTAGTTGTGGAAGCAGATTCTATTACAAACATGGAACCTTTTATTCCAGATCTGAAAATACTTTCCCTTGATATTGAAAACTCAATTAAGGAGAAAAAGATTCTCACCATAGGTGTTGCCATATATGAAAAAGGTAAATTTAGGACTAAAAATATTACATATGATGATAATGCAAAAATAATAAAAGAACTTGAAGAATTAATTATAAAGGAAGATCCTGATGTAATTACAGGCTATAATATAGACGGATACGATCTACCCTATATTCTTGACTTGGCACGTGAATTAAAACTTGGTTTTCACATAGGAAGAGATGGATCGGAACCCATGAGGATCATGGGTCAATTTTGGCGTGTTCATGGAAGAATAGTGGCTGATGCCTGGTGGAATGTAAAAAGGGAATTAAAACCAAAGCAGGAAACTTTAAATGCTGTTTCCAAAGAATTACTTGGAGAAGAAAAGTTGGATGTTGACAGATCAAAAATGGATGATGAGTGGAAAAACAACAAGGATAAGGTAATTGAATATTGTATAAATGATGCAATGCTAGCGCTCAAAATATTATTAAAAATAGATGTTCTTAGAAAATATCAAGATCTTTCCACAGTATCCAAATTACCTATGGATGATGTTATGAATTCTGGAGCTTCAACACTTATAGATTCAATATTAATAAGGGAAGCTGACAGGAATGGAATAGGAGTTCCATTGATGATGTCACAAGAGGAAGAAGAAAAAATTGAAGGTGGATATGTTCACACCATTGAACCTGGCTTATACCATTGGGTATGCGTTTTAGATTTCAAGTCAATGTACCCATCTATAATTATAAAATATAATATATGTTTTACAACAATAAATGAAAAGGGTACAATAGTAAGCCCATCAGGTGTAAAATTTTTATCTAAGGATGTAAAGGAAGGCCTTGTACCAAAAATACTTAGGACTCTTATGGCACAGAGGGATGAAATTAAAAATAAAATGAAAAAGACCCAGGATGAAAATGCAAAAAGATATTATAATGGTTTACAGCAGGCTATAAAAATTCTCATGAATTCATTTTATGGTGTTTTTGCATCCTCCTTTTATAGGTTCACGAATAAGGAGATTGGATCCAGTATTACAGCTTTTGCAAGGGAGACTGTAAAGAGTATAATTAAAGACCTTGAAGATAAAGGAATAAAGGTTGTATATGGAGATACGGACAGTGTGTTTTTCCTATCACCTAAGCAAAACCTGGAGGAGAGCATAAAATTTGGTAATGATATAGCTGAAGAAATTTCAAAAAAGGAAAATCTTGTATTTGAATTTCAGCAGATTCTTGAGCCATTTTTCTCCCATGGTGCTAAGAAAAGATATGTTGGAAAAGTGGTCTATCCAATTGAGGAGAGTGGACAAATTGTCGTTAGAGGATATGAAACTAGGAGAACGGACAGTTTTGATCTGCAGAGCGAAGTTCTTATGGAAATATTCCAATTAATATTGGATGGAAAACTGGAAGAAGCAAAAAGAAGATCTAAGGAAGTTATAGATCAAGTAAAAAAGGGGAATGTCCCCATAGAAAAACTTGTAATATCAAGATCAGTAAGAGACATAAAAGAATATAAAAATCCAGATTCCATGCCAAATGTTCAGGCAGCAAGGAAAATGCAGGAGCTAGGTTATGAATTTATTCCTGGTATGAAAGTATCATGGATTGTTGTAAATGATAGGAAGAGCCCGCAAGAGGTTGAACCTTTCATAAGTGGCAGACCCTTTACAAAAAGACCTGATTATGATTACTACGCAAGAAGGATAGCTGAAACATTATCCAGGATTACTGAGGTATTTGAACTTGACCAGAATGCCCTTATGACAGGAAAAAGGCAGACAACACTATTTGAAAATGAAAAAAAGAAATCAAAAAAAGGTACTTTAGAAGATTTTCTTTGAATTATTCAGATTGAAGCGCTTGCATTAATATTATTATATCTGATGCATCTTCAGCGCTATCGCTTATTTCATCTATTCTATGTATTATATTTTCTATTTGAAGTATTGTGAATATTTCAATATCCTTTTCCATTTTATGCAAATCTTTAAGCATTTTTATTTTAAGATCATCTATTTTTTTCTCATATTCATTAACTGAATGGCATACTTCGATTGTGTTTTTCTCCTCATTAAATAGATTTTTTACTGCATTATATAAAAGATCAGTTACTGTGATAATGTACTCAACGTAAGTTTTAAAATCAACATTTTTAAGGAAATTCACTCCAGGAAGAGGCATAGGCCTTATTGTAATTGCCCTTACTGTTTGAATAAGCTTTTCTATTACCCTTTCAATTTTCTCAGATAAAGTTATAAATATATATTTATCAGTAGGGAACAGATTACCCTTGTACATAATTATTTCATTTTCCTTTCCTATTGCACAAACTTCATCCCTTATTTTCTCTATATTTTGAGTAATTTCATCAATTTTTTTATAATCAAGATTTAAGAGTGCAATATAGATATCAGATAACAATTTTGATGCCTCACTAACTTTTTCAGCTTGAGCTAAATAGTTTTCAAAAATTTTTTGATCATTTTTCCTTTTGAACAATTTCATGTTTTGTGATATTTCTTATGAAAGAATAAATTTTTCTTTTATGAAAAAATTTCAAAGAAAAAATTATAATCACATATTAAGATACTAGGTCGCTGATTTCTAAATGGATCAAAAAGAGATATACAAAACACTGCGCGAAGTGATCATTGAAATTCTTAATCAAGAGGAGATGAGCATATCATCAATTTCAAAAAAACTCGAAAAACAAGGTTTTAGAATACACAGGCTAATACTCACAGGATATCTTCAGGCATTGAGAGATATGAACATTTTAAAAGAAAAAGAAATTCAACCCTCTAAAATATATACAGTAATGCGAATAGAGGAAAAGAATATTTATGAGGTCCTAAGCGAATATATTACAGATCATCAGGAAAGTGGAGACCTTTGCGTATATGTTTTGTACAAATTTTTCAAAAGGCCAATTCTAAAATGGGAAATTGATAGGTGTAATGCATCAAAGCCAGAGTTTGCAGAAAGGGTATATGGTGAAAGTAGGAAAGAAACAATAGATGTATTTGATGCACTTGGCATACCTATAAGCAAGAATATGCCAGCATATATACCAAAAAAGGAATATGTGAATGAATATATGGATATTATAACACAACTAGTAATAAAAACATTCAATTTACAAAAATATTCAATAAATAAGAAAACACAGTTAAAACTTGACGATTCTATGTAAGTATTCCATATCCTATTAGCCTCCACCTGTTTTGGATTCTCCTGCCTATGGCAATTCTTTGCTTTTCTTCAGCTATTACAGGGTACTTTAACGTAATATCTATAGAATCCGACCTTGCACTTTTAACTGTACCAACAGTCGTTGTAGTTCCAAGGCTGAGCATCAATGCTTCACCTGTTCTTATCCTATCCACTTTTATTTCCTCTGTGTGCCCAACAACATAATCGAGCAAGTGAATTTCAATGGTAAGGTCAGTTTTTAAATCTGGAAGAGTTCCTGGCTTTCCGGCCATTCTTCCTATAAGGCCATCAGCTTTTGTTAATGCAGGATCTAATTTAGTCCCAATGGCAACAAGACCACCAGGCCTAACCTCATCCCAACTTCTGCCCCCTGAATATAAAGAAACAATATCAGCATATATTGGTTCCCAAACAACTTTTCTCCCTTTAGTTATCTGAAATCCGGGTGAAATTTCTATTTCATCACCTACTTTGAATTTACCTTGTATAAGGGAACCGCCTATTACGCCACCCTGAAGTTTATCCGGAGGGGTACCAGGCTTGTTTATATCAAAAGATCTAGCAATGTACATCCTAGCAGGTTTTGAAGGATCGAATCGTGGTGTCTTTATTACTTTTTCTATTGCTTCTATCAGCACATCTATATTTGCATCATGGTGAGCGCTAACAGGAATGATTGGAGCATTTTCAGCTATTGTACCTTTAACAAATTCCTTAATTTCACTGTAATTTTCTTTAGCCCTTTCATCTGTAACAAGATCAATTTTATTCTGAACTATAACTATTTGTGAAACACCGACAATTTCTAACGCCTTAAGATGTTCTCTTGTTTGAGGTCTTGGACATTTTTGATTTGCTGCTACAAGTAGAAGTGCACCATTCATTATAGCTGCACCGGAGAGCATGGTGGCCATTAAAGTTTCATGGCCAGGTGAATCAACAAATGAAACAACCCTCTGCAATTCCAGATCACCATTACATTTCAAATTTGCAGAGGAAACATAACGTTTATTACCATTCTCATTACATATATAAAATGCCGCATCTGCATATCCAAGTTTTATGGAAACACCCCTTTTTATCTCTTCACTGTATGTATCTGTCCATGTACCTGTGAGTGCCTTAGTCAATGTGGTTTTACCATGATCAACATGACCAACCATGCCTATGTTTACTTCCGGCTGTCTTGGCATTTCAGTCATGCTTTTCCTTCTTGTATTTCTTTATCTTCAAGAGGTTTCTGACCATATTCAACAATCATAGTATTTATTTGAACTATTTCAGATGTGATTGTATTGCCCCTTAATAATTTTTTCTTTCTCATTCCTTTCCTTTTTGGGTGGAACCCAAAACCTTCCGCAAGAAGAACAGATTTGCGGACTCCACCAGGTATTGATGGAGACATGGGAAAACCATCCTTATCTGTACCGCCAGTAATTTTCATTTTATATCCATCTAACTGGAATATAGATCCATCAATAATATCTCCTATTTTTTTACCTATAAGTGCACTTGTATTTTGTTCCTCTACATCCCTCTGAAAAGTTTTTCCAGTTTTAGGATCCGAAATAACTACCTTGAATGATGCCATACTTTATAACCACCTTTTGCTTTATCTTATATAAGATCTAAATATTTTAACATTATGGATCAATCTTAAAGCGCATAATTTAGGACAATAAAATTTTCATAAACAATTATTAATTTAAAATTTGTAATTTCATTTGCATAAATATTTATGAAATTTATGTAATCTCCTGATCCTAATTTCTGATTGTGGTCTACATTAACAATTTTTAATGCTACATTTTCATTATTATACGTACCATTAATATATGTAAAATTTTTTAATTTATACACCGTACCTGATACCACAACCGAATTCATATTTGAAAACAATTCTACTTTAAATGGGACACTAATTGATCCCTCAGTAATGAAAACACTAACATTAGATCCGTTTTCATCAAGCATTGCTGAAAGATAATTTGATTCATTTATTCTAGGTGATAAATTCAAAATATTAATTGCATAAAAGAGAACTGAAATGGTTAAAATGAAAGTGATCATAATCATTAAAATGTTTCCAATTACATTATTGATACCCTTCTCCTGAAATATAGTATGCATAATTATTAATTAAAAAAACAATATAAATAATTTATGTTAATCTTTAAATATAGATATGTTTTTCCAGACATAACGGTGATGAAAATGAAAACTAAAATACCATATCCGGAAAATGAGCATATTTTGTCTTTTTCAAAGGGCTCTGAAGAAAGGGAGAAAGTAAAGGAGGAAATGGAAAAAATATTAAATTCATATGAAGAAATACCATTGATCATTGGTGGAAAAGAAATAAAGAGTGATGAAACAGGGAACTGTATATTGCCTCATGATAAAAATAGATCAATTGGAAAATATTATAAAGCAGGGAAGGAGGAGGCAGATCTTGCCATAGAAAAAGCACTTGAGGCTAGGGAAAAATGGTCTCATATGCCCTGGGAACATAGATTATCCATATTTTTAAAGGCCGCAGAATTGCTCTCTAAAAAATATAGATATATGGTTGACGCAGCAGTAATGCTAGTTCATTCTAAAAATGCTTATCAAGCGGAAATAGATGTGGCAGAGTTAATAGATTTTCTTAGATTCAATCCATATTACGCACAGGAAATTTATGAAGATCAACCATTCTCACCTTCAGGAACATTAAATAGGATGGAATATAGGCCACTAGAAGGTTTCGTTTTTGCCATTCCACCATTCAATTTCCTTTCAATAGATGGAAATCTCCCCTCGGCACCGGCCATGATGGGTAATGTTGTAATATGGAAACCACCTTCACAGGTTGTATATTCTAATTATCTCCTTTATAAAATATTCAAAGAGGCCGGATTACCAGACGGTGTGATAAATTTTCTTCCAGGTGATTCTTCAAAGATGGGTGATTATATTTTAAAAAATCCTAACCTGGCTGGTTTACATTTCACAGGGTCCACAATCACATTGCAGCATCTTTTCAGAGTGATAGGGGAAAATATACAAAATTATAAAGTATATCCTAGGATAGTTGGCGAAAGCGGTGGTAAGGATTTTGTTTTTGTTCACAATTCTGCAGATATAAAAGAAACTGAAGTTGCATTACTTAGAGGCGCTTTTGAATATCAGGGTCAGAAATGCTCAGCTGCATCAAGGGCATATGTTCCAAAATCTTTATGGGATAAAATATATAATGAGATTGAAAAAGACCTTAAAACTATAAAAATAGGAGCACCAACAGATTATTCTAATTTCATGAACGCTGTTATAGATTCATCATCTTTCAAAAAAATTTCTTATTATATTGACTTAGCTAAAAAATCCGAAAATGCAAAAATATTGTATGGTGGAAAATGTGATGATTCAGTGGGCTATTTTATCGAACCAACAATCATTCAAGTGAAAGACCCACAATTTATTACAATGCGTGATGAAATATTTGGGCCGGTATTATCCTTATATGTTTACGATGATGATAAATATGAAGAAACACTTGATATATGCAATAAAACATCCATATACGCATTGACGGGATCGATCTTTGCACGTGATAGAGATGCAATTATTACTGCAGAGAAAAAACTAAGGGATGCTGCGGGTAATTTCTATATCAATGATAAGCCTACAGGTGCTGTCGTAAACCAGCAACCATTTGGTGGAGCTCGTGCATCAGGAACAAATGACAAGGCAGGGAGCAAATGGAATCTTATAAGATGGGTAACACCAAGAGCAATAAAAGAAAATTTCAATCCTCCAATCGATTATAAATATCCATTTCTTGCATAATTTTTTTTAATGCAGGTGCCGGGATTTGAACCCGGGTCGAGAGCTTGGAAGGCTCTAGTGCTACCATGCTACACCACGCCTGCTTGAAACGATTATAGTAATATGATAAATAAATTTAACTGTGCCATTTAAAAATCAAAATCAGGATAATATTTCCCAAATCCGGGTTCAATTGTTTCCTCAAAATTATCCAAAACCTTTTCACCTCTGAGAAAAACAGTCCTTGGAAATATTCCATAAAGATTTTCGAACGGTGTCCATCCACATTTGTAATGCATATCCTTAGCCCTTATAATTTTAGAATCCGAAAGCCTTAAAACAATAAAATCGGCATCATAACCTTCCTTTATTCTACCCTTTGGTATATTCAAAAGCTTGCTTGGGTTTTCCATTGCAACTTTATTTATGATATTAAGTGATATTAAATCATCTTTGAATGCCTGAAATAGCAATGGAAGGGATGTTTCAACCCCTGGAAGACCCGATGGAGCTGTGCTGAAGTTTTCTTTTTCATCTATTGTGTGGGGTGAATGATCTGATGCAATTGCATCAATAAGACCTGAATTCAAATATTGAATCAATTTATCGGAAATAAATTTAGATCTAATTGGTGGATTTACTTTTCCTAATGCACCCAATGGCATTTCCTTGTTCAAAAAAATATGATGGGGTGTTACTTCTGTGGTGAAATTAAATGCATTTGATAATTCAACAGAATCTGGTGAACTCACATGCGCAATGTGGATATTTCCATTGAAATTATCACCTAAATATCTAACAGCCATTATCTCGCAAGTCTCTGGTCTAGCTTTATCATGGTCGTTTAAATTTTTTTCCTCAATATCTTTTTTTATACATTCATTGAATTCAGCATGCACTGTTACATGCTTTTTAATTTCTTTTAATATTTCAGGCAGAAGAAGATAATTTACAGGTCCTATGCCAGTGGTTTCGCTCATATATATTTTAAACGCAGTTACCTTCTCTTCTATTTCTTTGGGGACTTTATTGTGTAGAAGGAAAGCCAAGCCAAAGTCTACATAACTCTTAACCTTTGCCAGATTTAATTTTGAAATGAAATTTTCATATGTATTTGTTACAGGATTTGTATTAGGCATATCCATATAAAAAGTAACACCACCATGCAGGGCACTTAGGGACCCAGATTCAAAATCCTCTTTTTTCGTATATCCAGGTTCTCTAAAATGAACATGCATATCGACCATTGCAGGGAAAATTGTTCCCTCCTCAATGATAATTTTTTCTTCTCCACTTAATGACTTACCAATTTTTACTATTTTTCCATTTTCAATACCTAGTGAAAGATTTTTAATTTCATCATCAACATAAAATTTTCCTTCTATTATTTTCATTTCAGCACAACTCTTTTTATATTTCCTTCCGGTCTTTCTTCCTTAAAAATTTCAGCTTGAAATTTGAAAACTTTAACATTACTATTCTTCCAGCAACCTGGAGAGAGACCCGCCTTTATGCATGTTTGATCCAAAAATGTTTCTTGATCCATATTATATTCTGTTGCTACCTGTGGAAGCAAAAGCCCAGAATAAAATCCATATTCAACTATAAGACCATCCTTACCTATTTCGACGTTTTCCGGGATTTTAGCTTTAATTTCTTCAGGAACAGTTAAAAGAGAGACCTCAAATATGACTTTATCAAGTTCTTCCTTGTTCAGAGGTGAAAATCTTGGATCTTCAGTTGCAGCATAAATTGCACTTTTTATCAGAGCATCTTTTAAAGGCATTATTGGTTCGGGAAAACCTATGCAACCTCTAAGCTCATTATCCGGGTAAGAATTAATTGTTGTAAATACGCCAGATTTTTTTTCAAACTTTTCAGGAAATCTATAATTGCCCGTGTTTCCTTTAAATAAATAATTTTTAACCGCACTTCTTGCAGTTTTTACAGCAAATTCTCCCTCTTCATCAGTATAACTAAACCCCACGCTTATCACCCCAAATAATTTTATGAAGTTGAGGTAATACCCTTACATTGAGGCCATCCTTAAGAACCTTTTCAGCCAAATCCTTTAAATTTTTATTACCTTCAGGTTGAAGTATTATGTCACAATTAAATTCATAAGACTTCAATATATCTTTCATATAATTGTAATCAACATCATCCTCAATAACAAATTTTACATAATCCTTTGTACCTAGTAATTCTAAATTAGAAAAATCATTGAATTGACTCATTCCAGATGATGGAGTTTTTATATCCAAGTCAACTATTACATTTTCTTCACATGGTATATTTTCTATTGAAATTGAACCGTTTGTTTCTACTATGATTTTATATTCAAGTGATAGAAATTTATCAATTAATTTATAAATATCTTTTTGGAGAAGAGGTTCACCACCTGTAAGACAAACCCATTTGGTAGGGAAATCTTTGACATTTTCAATTATTTCGTCCATTGTCATTTCTTTACCTTCATCCCAAGCATATTTTGTATCACACCATTTACACCTGAGATTGCAGCCCGTAAATCTTACAAATGCCATAGGAACACCTATGTAAATACCTTCGCCCTGGATGGAAAAGAAAATTTCATTTACTTTCATTTTCACCACTTTTAATCTTTTTTCTCAAGTTTCTTTTCAATTAATCTTTCAAGCATCACCCTCATGTACTGAGCATCATGCTCAAGCAATGGTGAAACTGAAATAATAGTTGAATTGTATTCATGCTCAAGAATCGCTTCCGCTAAATATTCGAACCTTAAATCACCCTTTTTTATTGGTGCTAATCGCATTACATTTTCAGGTGAGTATTCAAGGCCGGCGAACTGCATATATATATGTTCAGGATAGAATTTCAAAACTTTTTCAATTATTTTGTTAAAATCTTCGGCAGAATTAATCATTCCACCGGTCCTTGCCACCAGTTTTGGAAAATTAATTATGGGAAAAACATTTTCAATTTTGTTTGATATATCTATTACTTCTTCAATCGACCCTGCCACCTGCCTCTTTCCTGAAGTTTCAAATCCAATGCTCATCTCTATACCCTGTCTTTTCAATCTATCCTTAATTTTTTTAACATTATCAGTAATCCTTTTCATTGCTTTTGGTGGATCAAAATTCCCATAGAGGCCAAGATTCGTAACAACCATTTTTGCGTCCAGTTCCTTTGCAATCAAAGATGACCATAGAAGATAATCAAGGCATTTGCTAGTAAAATCATCGTTAGATGTAAGATCCATATAGTTGGGTGAATGAACAGTTAAAAGAAGATCAAGTTCCTTTGCAACCTTTCCTAGATCTCTTAGCTCACCATATGATCTTGCCAAGTTCCATTGAAGGACCCTTACTATATCATTCTCCTCTATTTTGTGGTTAATACCAATGCTTCTGTAATCACCCTTTTCATCAACCCTAAGAATATCCACAATAATTTTACTTTCATCTTTGTTTGTAGGAATAACCTCTCTTGGATAGAGACCAACATCCTCTATGGCATCCATTTCTTGTACGTTTACTTTGAAAAATGGTATTTCCAGAGCATTCAATCCCATTTGATAAGTGTCTTCAATAGCATCCCTTAACATTCTTCCTTTTGATGAAAGAGGTATACCAGAAATACCAAACCTGAACATTTAAACACCTTTTATACATTTAATGCAAATTTAATTAATTAACTTTTGCACTAAATTTCTAGTAGAAATTTATCATATTCCATGATTCTTGCTTTTTTAATGTTAAGCATTTCCCTTATTTTTTCTTTTCTTTCTTCAATATACTCGACAAATTTAGATTTTTTTTCAGGGTATAGATCCATTATTCTTTCAGCGTTTTTTATCAGTGAAATCTGTATTTTCACATTAAAAGCTAAATCCTTATCAATGCCTTCAAGATGCAAATCCATATAGGTTAATTCACTCTCTCTTATTTTAATTTTTTAGGTATAAATTCTTTAATGTGAGGTCTAATTTTCTCTACTATTTCTCTAGAATTTCCCTCAAATTCTGGTATCATTATATTTTCTATGTGCTTATTTTTGTACCTGTTCATTATGTAACCATTCACCTTTAAACCCATATGCTCAAGATCTTTCCCTATTTCCTTCCCCTGTATATAGGAAAGATCATCGTCAGTTTCAATCACCCAGAAATTTGTATCATTTTTAATAAGATTCCACACATTTTTAGCAAGATCTTTCCAGTTTTCCAAAATCTCTAAGGGATCCTTTGCACCTCTTTTTATAATGGTTAAAGTGTCTTTTATGGACAAATAAAATTTTATGTCCCTGTTAATATGTTCATAAAATTCCATTTCAGTTACCAAAAGATGTAATGTTGAAGATGAAGCAGCAGTGTCCCATATAATTATATCAAAATCATTTTTTATATCCAAAAGTTTTGCAAGCAGAAATTCATCTGCTATTCCTGGAGCCTTGGATATGTGTTCTATAATTTCTGGTCCTAAAGAAAAAAAGCTTGATATTAAATTATAAACTTCTTCTCCATACTTCTTTTTCCATTCTTTCTGAGCATCAAATTCAGTATATTCAATGATACTAAGTCTGTCTATTTTCTCATTGAATATATAATGTGTCATGGGCATAAAATCCATTGAAATTAAACATGTGTCATAACCCGATTCTGCGTACTCAAGAGCAAATGCTGAGGAAATTGATGTTTTCCCTACACCACCCTTACCCACAAGTGAAATAATCATTCTATCATCCTGTAAAGATTCTTAATTCTTTTATCAATTTTATTTTTTGTAATAAATTCATAAACATTCTCTGGAACAGAATTCTTCCATTCAAGATCCATTGCAATTCTCTTCCTTATTTCTGAACCTTGATAAATTTCTCTGCTTTTAAATTCAATTCTTTTTACTTTAATATCATCATTTTCCATAAGAATTTTAACAAGATCATTGTTAGAATAACAAATATCAAACTTCGGAAGCATAATTTTTAAATGATGTACCCATTCTGCATTATTAGGGATATTCTCCATTGGGACTATAATTAAATCTTCCGATTTTAAATTCAATTCCATTATTGTTTCAAAAATCATTTCAAATCTTTCACCAGCTGTCATTGGATTTTTAAATGTAAATGATTCACCTGCATTTTCAATTATTATCATTATAGAATCATTTTCATCCAAAATCTTTTTAATTGCATATAGATGGCCATTATGAAATGGTTGAAATCTACCAGGAAATATGGCTCTCATAAATAAACATAATGCAGAACAGATAAAAAAAATTAATGTATTTCAAAAAATTTGAAAATAATTCTTCACTCAATTAATTAACAAATAAGGATTTAATGAAAAAGATTATTAATAAATTTCACTTTAAATGGATGATGAGAACCCACTATACAAATCAACTAAAGGATTTGGAAAATGGAACATATGTAACAATTTGCGGCTGGATTCAAGAAATAAGAAATATTGGTAATATTGCATTTATTATAGTAAGGGACAGGGAAGGCATAGCACAGGTAACTCTCCTCAAAAATGATCATGGTGATGAAGAATTTCAGAAAATAGTTTCCCTATCTAGGGAAAGTACAATATGTGTAAAAGGTAAAATTAACAAAAATACAAAAAGTAAACTTGGTGTTGAAATATATCCTGAAAAAATAGATATACTAAGCATTGCAGAAGCACCATTACCCATGGGTGTTGTAGATAAGGTTTCTGTTGATATTGAAACAAGGTTGAATGAACGTTTTATGGATTTAAGAAGGCCTGAAGTTCTTTCACTATTCAAGGTTGAATCATCATTAGGAAAAAGTATAAGGAGAACGCTAGAAGAAGATGGGTTTTTGGAAGTTCATACCCCAAAAATTATTGCCACAGCGACAGAGGGTGGTACAAATCTGTTTAAAGTTAAATATTTTGAAAAGGATGCATATCTTGTTCAAAGTCCACAACTCTATAAGCAAATAATGATGGCTGCTGGATTCGATAGAGTATATGAAATAGCACCTGCCTTTCGTGCAGAGGAGCACAATACAACAAGGCATCTCAATGAATTTATCTCCATTGATATTGAAATGAGTTTTGCAACACATGAAGATGCAATGAGTCTTCTAGAAAAAGTAATAACAAATGCAATTGAATTTGTGATAAAAAATAATAAGGATGATATGAATAGATTAAATTTAAATTGGAAGATCCCTGAAAGACCTTTTCCTAGAGTAACATATTCAGAATTGTTGGACTATGTAAACAAAAATGGTGTCGAAATGAAGTTTGGAGAAGATTTTTCAAGCGAGGCTCTAGAATTAATAGGGAAAAAATACAAAGAATTTTATTTTATAACTCGCTGGCCTATGGAAACTAGAGCATTTTATGTTATGCCATGCGAAGATGACCCAACCTTTGGAAAGGCCTTTGATCTACAATATGGTGAAAGGGAAATAACATCTGGTGCTCAGAGAAACCATAATTATAATTCACTAAAGGAAAATATAGAAAAAAAAGGTCTTGATCCAAAAAGTTTTGAATTTTATTTAGAGGCATTCAAATACGGAATGCCACCACATGCTGGGTGGGCAATAGGCCTTGAAAGACTAACAATGATATTAACGGGTGTAAAAAATATAAGGGAGGTAACACTTTTCCCAAGAGACAGGAAAAGAGTAGTCCCGTAATCACTCATATTCACCATTTTCCTCCAGCTCATCAAAATCCAAGTCTTCCAAATCGCCATTTTTTATTTGATCCAATTCTTTTTTTATCTCTTTCTCCTCCTCATAAAATTGCTTCTTTTTCTTAGAGGTCATACCATTCAAGCCTCCATAAATAATTAAAAAAAACTATTACTTAATCTTTTTCAATAAAATTTATAGATGGGACCGCCGGAATTTGAATCCGGGTCGCCAGCGCCCCAGGCTGGTAGGATGGACCAATCTACCCCACGGTCCCATATGTTAGTCAAATTCAATTACTTCATCTATGAGATCAATGTGGGAAACAATCATTCTCCTGCAACAGTATCTTTTTACTCCAAGATCATCAAAAATTTTTGAAATTTCTTCTTTTGTAGGTTCCCTCTTTTCAGTGTTTCTTATTCTTTCTACCTCATCCCTGAATTTTATGTAGTCTGTTGCAATGACCCTTCCGCAGGAAAAACATCTAACAGGTATTATCATTTTTATTTCACCTGTAAGATTTTTGCCTCTTTGCCCTAGCACCACGACCCATTGGAAGCTTGGGTAACTTTCTCCTTACATCATTTACAAGTAATGTCCTATCATACTCTTTGAATAACTTTTCAATATTTGAATCAGAAAAGTATTGATTAATTGCTCTTGCTATAGCTGTTCTACTTGCTTCAGCTTGACCTACGATTCCGCCGCCCCTTACATTAACATCTATATTTATTTCATTAGCTTTATCACCTATCAAAAGAATAGGCTCCTTGATCATAGTCTTTAGAATTTCTGGCTTATAAATATCAATGGGTATTTTGTTAATTCTCACTATACCTTTACCCTCCCTAATAACTGCCCTAGCTACAGCAGTTTTTCTTTTCCCGGAAGCTACAATTACTTTCATTCTTTCACCTCAAACTTTGCACCTAAATTTCTAGAAATTTCACCAAGTGTTATTTTATTTCTAATTTTTCTGTAAATAGCATCGTCAATTTTCTCAATCTTAGATTCATCAATGTTATCAGGCTTACCTATGAAAACCTTCAATCTTTTATATGCTTCCCTACCATGTGATGTTTTAAATGGAAGCATACCCCTTACAGTTCTTCTTAATATTCTGTCTGGCATCCTTGGATAATGAGGCCCTTTTCTAACGGAGCCTCTCTGCCATTTCTCCAGGTAATCATTTAATATGAATTCCTTATTTCCAGTAACAACAGCTTTCTCTGCGTTAATTATGATTACCTCTTCTCCATTAAGCAACATTTTAGCGACATGAGATGAAAGTCTTCCCAAAATATTATCAGTGGCATCAATAATCTTCATTGAAATCACCCAAAAATCCTCACTTCTTTTCCCTTTGGATTAATGGCCATCAGTTCTTTTATTGTTAATACTTTACCACCCGCACTTTCTATCTTTTCTTTCGCCTCAGAGGAAAATTTGAAAGCCGATACTGTTACTTTTTTTGTTAATATCCCTGCTCCTAGAACCTTTCCAGGAACTAATATTATGCTATCATTTTCAGCATACCTTTCTATTCCGCTAAGATTAACCTCAGGCCAGACACGTAAAGGTTTTTCAAGCCTTTCAGCAATGTCTCGCCAGATGTTCACATTTTCCTCTCTTGATTTCTGCTTTAAAGTCCTTATTAAATCAATCAATTCTGGATTTGTTTTGCTCATCTGACTCACCCGACATTTGCGTAAGGAATAAAAAGATTGAATTAATAAATCTTTTCTCAAATTACCATTAAAAATGTTAAAATATCATAATTCAATTTTTGAAGATATGGATTTTATATTTGCTCCTAAAAGTGTAGCTGTAGTCGGTGCATCTAGCAAAGAGGGTAAAATAGGGTATGAGATAATGAATTCTTTAAAGGAAAGTAAAACTAAACTATTTCCTGTTAATCCAAATGAAAATGAAATAATGGGTTTCAAATGTTATAAAAATGTATCAAGCATTCCTGAAAATGTGGATTTAATGGTAATAAGTTTGAATGCAAATCAAATACCACAGGTTTTGGAGGAAGGAGCAAAAAAAGGGATCAAGGGTGCAGTAATAATATCTGGTGGCTTCGGTGAAGTTTCACAGGAAGGTGCAATTCTGGAAAATAATATAAGAAAAATTTCAAAAAATTTTGGATTAAGAATAGTAGGCCCAAATTGCATTGGTGTTTTTTCATCCATTGATGGTTTTGACACATTTTTCCAGGCAAGGGATGCGATGAAGCGTCCCGGTCCAGGGCCAGTTTCTTTCATGACACAATCTGGTACCTATGGTGTAACTCTTTTAGAATTAATGAAAGAAAATAGCATAGGAGTTAGTAAATTTATTAGTTTTGGGAACAAAGTAGATATTAATGAGGTAGACATGCTTGAATATTTCAAAACAGACAAAAACACTAGAATCATAAGTGCATACTTGGAAAGCTTTTCAGATGGAAGGGCATTTTTTAATTTAGCAAAAGAGATTTCAAAAATTAAGCCTATTATAGTTTTAAAGGCAGGTAGAACCTTTGAAGGCCAGAAGGCAGCAAAATCGCACACAGGGGCCCTTGCTGAAAACCACGTTATTTTTGAAGGATCTATGAAACAATCGGGTGTTATAGTCGTTGATGATATTGAAGACATGGTTGATATAATCAAAATACTAGCACATCAACCTCTTCCATCTGGAGGGAATGTTCTTCTACTTACAAATGGTGCTGGACCTTGCGTTGTGACAGCAGATGCAATAGGGATGTCTAAAAATCTAAAAATGGCAGAATTAAATGATTTTCAGAAAAATGAATTGAAAAAAATACTTCCTGATTATTCTATAATATCTAATCCTTTAGACCTTACCGGATCGGCAACTCCAAAATGGTATGAGAATGCACTTGATGTGCTTAAAGGATCTGACAATATAGATATCTTCGTTCTTTATTTTGTAATTCCAAATGCACCAATATACCGAAATATTAATGAACTATTTGAACTATTTAAAAAGAATTGGAACAAACCAATAATGGCTGTAATGGCTGGAGGTACGTATACAAATGAAATATCGAAAAATCTGGAAAAAATGCATATACCAGTTTTGCCCACCGCGAGGAGGCTTGTAAATGCACTTGACAAAATTGTTGAATACTCCAGATGGAAAGCTAATCATCATAAGAAAAGCTGAGGAATATGATGCAAATGGTATTATAGATTGCTTTAACGATGTAATGAGCGAAGAAATATATCTTCTGGGTGACGTATATCTTGGTGGCGAAGAATTTCTATCAATGAGAATAGAAGATCAGGAAAATGAGTTAATTCTCGTTGCAGATCACAATAAAAATATTATTGGTGTTTTAACACTCACAAGGGAATCATACAGAAAAAATAATCATGTGGCAGTTTTAGGAATTGCAATAAGATATGGTTATAGGCATATGGGCATAGGGACTGTATTAATGAAAACATCCTTCGAATGGGCAAAGGAAAATGGAATAGAAAAGATATGCTTAGAAGTTTTTTCAACAAATAAAAATGCAATTTCACTTTACCAAAAGCTTGGATTTGAAATAGAAGGTATAAAGAAAAAACAATTTAAGATACGAGGAGAATACGTAGACGATATTCTAATGGCTAAATTTTTATAAGTATTATGATATGAACTTTTATGAAATTCAGAATTCAAAAATCGGATTATATAATTGGAAGAAGGACAGCATTCTTGAATATTTATGACGCAGAGGCGTTAGGTGTCAAGGAAAATTCAAGAATAATTGTTGATTTCGGTAATTATAACAGCATATTTTTTGTTTCATTATCAAAAAATCAGGTGAACAGGAGCGAAGTAATAATAACTGCAGATTTTTCAAATGAAATTAATGATGAATTCGTAAATATCATGCCAGCTCCCCCATTGAAGTCCGTAGATTCCATAAAGAGAAAAATTTATGGTAAAAAATTATTGCAGGATGATTTTGAATCAATAATTAAGGATATTAATGATGAAAATCTTTCACAAATTGAATTATCAAGCTATGTTACATCGCTTCAAACTGTTGGTTTAGATGATGATGAGATTATTTATCTAATAAATTCAATGGTTTCACATGGGGAAAAGATAAATTTTGAATATGAAGTATACGATGTACATAGTATTGGAGGAGTTCCTGGAAATAAATATGCATTAATAACTGTGCCAATACTTGCATCATTAGGTTTAAAAGTCCCGAAAACATCTTCAAAGGCTATAACAAGTGCAGCTGGTACTGCGGATGTGATGGAAGTACTTGCAAATGTGAACCTGAAGGCAGAGGAAATTAAAAAAATTGTAGATAATGTAGGAGCTACACTAACCTGGGGTGGATCTATTAATATAGCTCCAGCAGATGATAAAATAATCAAGGTGGAACAGCCTCTAGGAATTGACCCTATCCCCCAGTTAATTTCATCCGTATTATCAAAAAAAGTGGCTACTAGCATAAGATATCTTCTTATAGACATTCCAATGGGTAATGAAACGAAAGTCCAAGATGAACAATCTGCAAGATCACTTGCTGAAAAATTTATAAGGATAGGAAATAGAATTGGTCTCAAGATTGAATGCGCAATAACTTATGGAGGTCAGCCCTTGGGAAGAGCTATAGGTCCAGCAATTGAGGCGCAAGAGGCACTTAGGGCATTGGAGGGTAAGCAAACATCCAACAGTTTTATTGTAAAATCATTGGAAATTGCAGCATTGATGCTTGAGATATCAGGGATATCTGAAAGAGGTGAAGGCATAGAAATAGCTAGGGATACCCTCAGAAATGGCAAAGCTAGAGAAAAGTTCTTTGAAATAGTTAACGCTCAGGGAAGCAAGGGGATAGAAAAAAGTGAAGATATACAACTTGGGGAATTTACATATGATATTTTATCAGGATTTGATGGATATATTTCCTATTTGTCAAATAGATCTTTAGTTGAAATTGCTAGAATTTTAGGAGCACCGCATATAAAAGAAGCAGGATTATGGGTTTATAAGAAAATAGGTGATAAAGTAGAAAAAAATGAACCAGTCCTTCGCCTTTATTCAAAGAATAAGGAGAAATTGGAACAGGCAGTTAGGTTGTCAAGGAAAATAAAATTGTACAGCATAGAGGGCATGGTAATAGAAAATATACCAGATATAAAAAGGAGTAAAAGGATCTGGGAGGTAAAAGAATGAAACTGAAGATTCTATATTTTGGAATATTCAGGGACATTACTGGAAAAATAAACGAGACCATAGATTTCACTGGAAAAGATCTTGAAGATTTAAAAAAATATCTAAATGAAAAATATCCAAATATTGTAAATGAAAATTTTATCGTTTCTATAAATTATAAATATGTCGATGGGAATGAAAAATTAAAAGAAAATGATGAAATAGCAATAATGTCCCCTGTAAGTGGAGGTTAATCTTCAACGATTTCGTATTCATATGTTACCTTTGCACCAGATCTCTTGAACATAATGCTTGCTGAACAATATTTTTCCTGTGAAAGCTCTATGGCTTTAATGAGTTTCTCATTTTTTATTTTTCCCTTGGCTATATATTTAATTTTAACTTCAGTATAAACTCTGGGAGGCTCCTCAGCTCTTGTGCCTTCCACTTCAACTTTTAATGCTGTAAGCGGTTCTTTCATTTTTCTTAATATATCAACCACATCAATTGCAGTACAACTACCCAAACCTACCAAAAGAAAATCCATAGCCGAAGGTGCTATTATCCTTCCACCATCTATTGTTAAAGAATGTTTTCCATCAACTGTAGATATGAATTTATCCTCTTTTATCCAATCAATTTCTATTTTCATTAAAACTTTCAAAAATCTGGGGTACAAAAATTTTCTGTTAATAAAATTGACAATTGTTCAATAGATAAAATTAATAACTTTAAATGGATTTACCATAAAAGGAGATGTGTTGTTATGCCTGAGACCCTTATTTATAGATTAAATTTCAAAAGGGTACCAATAAAAAGAACCAAACCTGAAGAAAGGATTAAGGATTTTAAATCTCCCGTTATACTTGGATACACAAAAGCAGAAGCTATGAGAGAAGCATCCAGATGCATGGGATGCGGTCTTTGTATACAGGGCTGTCCTGCAAGGCTTGATATACCAGGATATGTCCAAGCAATTGCTAGAGGAGAGTTTGAAAACAGTCTCAGGATCATTTTAAGGGATCTGCCATTCCCTGAAATTTGTGGTAATATTTGTACACATAGGTGTGAAGATAATTGTGTTTATTCTGAACCTGTTGCAATAAGGCATCTAAAAAGATTTGTTGCTGAACAGTTCAAGGATTATGCCCCTGTAATTAATCATAATAAAAAAGAAAGCACTGGAAAAAAAGTAGCAATTATAGGTTCAGGACCAGCAGGTCTCACAGTTGCTTACTATCTCTCTTTATATGGTGTTGATTGCACAGTTTATGAAGCATTACCAGTTCCGCTTGGAATGCTCAATGTTGGAATCCCTAAATATAGATTGGCGGCATCAGTTATTGAGAAAGAATACAACTTTGTAAAAAATGCTGGTGTCAAATTTTTATTTAATACTAAGGTTGGTGTAGATATACCTTTCAAAAAAATTTATGATGAATTTGATGCAGTATTTCTTGGCATAGGCACCATGATGGGCAATATGACAGGAACTCCAGGCAGTGATGGTAAATACGTATACCATGCCCTTGATTTCTTAAGGATGGCAAATTTAGGAGAAACAATTCCAATGGGGAAGAAAGTGGCAATAATTGGTGGTGGATTTACAGCAATGGATTCAGCTAGAACAGCTCTAAGGTTAGGTGCAGAAAAAGTTTATGTATTGTACAGGAGAAGGGCAGAGGATAGGCCAAGCTATCCTAGTACAAATGCTGAAGAAGAGATGGAAGAAACAGTTGAAGAAGGTGTAGAATTCTGGTGGAAGATTACACCTATTGAATATGTTAAAGACAGCAATGGATTCATCAAAGGAATTAGATACTGGAAGAATGATATGGTACCAGATCCAAGGGGAGGTAGATTAAAACCTGTACCAATAAAGGATGTTGAATTTTTTGTTGAAGTTGATACAATCATAGAAGCTACTGGACAGGTACCTAATCTTTCATTTATACCAAGTGATATACTTCAAAATTTAAAAATGAAAGGTAATGAAATAATCGTTGATGAAAAGGGAAGGACTTCTATACCAAAAATATTTGCTGGTGGAGATGCTACAAATGAAACTAAGGATTTCATTTCAGCTGTTGCAGACGGGAACAAAGCAGTAAAAGGCATTTTAGAATTTCTTAGAATAGATTTCTCAACAATGAGGAAGGTGGAATGTCTAAAGGTTTCGGAAGAAATGAAAGAAACTTTTGGTAAAGATGTAGTATGCGATGAATTCCTGAATGTCCAGTAAAAAGAAAAAATAATATGTTTGTTTACGATATCTAGTTTAATGGATGATCCAGCAAAAAAATACTTTAATTGTAACGATAAGGAGAGGGCTGTATTCGAGGCTGGCATTAAATTAGGTACTATATATCATCAATTTGTAGGTACCCCATTCAATTCATCCAACATTACTGTTCTGGAAAAAGCAATAGAGGAGAGTGTAAAGGTTCAGCCATTCGTAAAAGGAATAAAGGTTAGAATAAATGCAGAAAGGATAAAAAAGGGTAAGGGATTATATAAATATCTTACACTTACCGGTGACATGCTCGATGTAGATCTTGTAATAGAATATAACAATATAGAAGCATATTGTTCAATGAAATATATTGAAGAAATGAATTATCCTCTTATGTTTATAAGGGAAATAAGAGTGAAATAGTTATGTATGTTAAAATAGGTATAAGCGGATTACCGGGTGTTGGAAAAACAACAACCCTGTTAAAAACAATAGAACTATTAGAAAAAGAATTTACAGTGGGAGGAATAATTACTGAGGAGGTTTTGGATGGCAAGGATAGAATAGGTTTTACCATTATGGATTGGGCAACAAAGGAAAAAGCAATGTTTGCATCCAAAAATTTTCAATCTAGATACAGGGTAGGTAAATATGGCATAGATACAAAAATCCTGGATGATTTAGGTGTACGTGCACTTGAGTCAGCCAAGGAAAAAGACATAATTATAATTGATGAAATAGGAAAAATGGAATTAGAATCTAAAAAATTGAGCGAAAAAATAAAGGAAATACTTGACATGGAAAAAAATATTATTATGACATTGAATAAGAAATCAAGAAATCCAATACTTCAAGATATAAGAAGAATGGATGATGTGAGAATTTTAGAGGTGACGCCAATAAATAGAAATATTCTTCCATTCAAAATTTTGAGCATTATAAAAGGTGAACAGATCTGAATTTAAAATGATTATCAGGGAAGGTTTAATAGAATTAGAATTAAATTCAATAGCGAAGGGGAATGGGCCTGGAAGAAAGGCGCCTGGATATTATTCCCAAGCTATGGTAATATCACGTGATCTAACAATATCTGTTCTTAAAAACTATTTTTATGGAAGTTTTAAGGCTCTTGATATGCTTGGTGGCTCTGGTATACGTGGTTTAAGAATTGAAAAGGAATGCAAAGCAGAAGTAACAATAAATGATAACAACCCTAAGGCATTGGAAATTATAAAAAGGAATAGGGAATTAAATTTTTCTAAGGCTAGGATAACATCATTAGATGCTTCAAGATGCATAGAAAATTTCTATGATTATATAGATATAGATCCATACGGGTCGCCAGTACCATTTTTAGACCCAGCATTGAAATCAATAAAAAAGTATGGTCTAATTGGAGTTACGGCAACTGATCTCCCCAATCTAACTGGCACGAATTTTAAGAAAGGTATAGAACTTTATCATTCAAAGATAATTAGAAATTATTACAGTCATGAATCGGGTTTAAGAGCTCTGATTTCATTCATAATAAAAAGGTCAGCTGAATACGAATTGGCTCTAAGACCAATACTATCATTCTATGGCGGATATTATTACAGAATATTTTTTAAGGTAGAAAAAGGATCTAAAAAATTGGAAAAAAATTTAGATTATATTCAATCACTTAATTATCTATCAAGAAATAAAGAACTTGGTCCTATATGGATAGGCAATATCCATGATACAAATTTCATTAAGAACTTGATAATAGAAGATTATATGCAGAATTCAGAAAAAATTAAAAAATATAAAGAAATATTTTTAAATGAAAATATTTTATTTTTCTATTCTCTTGAAGAATTATCAAAGAAATTTAAGAGAAACATACCTAAAATTGATGAATTTATTAGTTATTTAAAGGATTTGGGTTATAGTGCATCTAGAACACAATTTTCAAATATAGGTATTAAAACAAATGCATCTTTCGTTACATTAAGAAAAATTTTTAATGAAAGATTTATAAAGTAAAAAATGTTTATGAATTGAAATGAGGTGAAAAATTATGCAACCAGCACAAATGGCTTATGATCGTGCAATAACGGTTTTCTCGCCAGAGGGAAGGTTATATCAGGTTGAATATGCAAGAGAAGCTGTAAAAATGGGGTCAACCACAATAGGAATCAAATTTAAGGATGGTGTTGCTCTTATTATAGATAAAAAGGTAAGAAGCAGATTAATAGAACCTAAAAGTATTGAAAAAATATACATTATAGATGATCACATAGGTGCTGCATCATCAGGTTTAATGGCAGATGCAAGAATTCTTGTAGATTATGCAAGGGTGAGCGCACAGGTTGAAAAAATAACATATGGAGAAAAGATAGGTGTAGAAGCACTTGTAAAGAAAATTAGCGATTATGTTCAGCAGTATACTCAATACGGTGGTGTAAGACCATTTGGTACGTCTCTTTTAATTGCAGGAATAGACGACACGGATGTTTATCTATTTGAAACTGAACCTAGCGGAGCGTTCACAGGTTATAAAGCATCATGCATAGGCAGGGGAAGAGAATCAGTTATGAATCTTTTTGAAAAGGAATATCAGGAAGATATGGATCAAGACAGTGCCATATTGCTTGCTCTAAAAGGCCTTAAACAGGTATCTGAGGATCCCAATCAGCCTCTGGTAGTAGAAATAGGTTTGATTACAAAAGGTAAAAAGTTTGAAATAATGGCTCAGGAAGAAGTTGAAAAATATTTAAAAAGATTGAATGAAGCCAAGTGAATTAATATGGTAAGAGTGGAGGATGCAATTGTAGCGAGATATGAATCCAAGGGTCATAAACTAGAAATTCTAATAGATCCTAAAGTTATAGATCTAGTTAAGGAAGGAAAGGTAAATAACGTAGTTGATTACATGGTAATAGATCAAGTATTCAAGGATGCTAGGAAGGGAGACAAGGTAGGCGATGAGGTTCTAAAGGAAGTTTTTGGTACTACAGATATAAATGAAGTTGCAAAAACAATAATCTTAAAGGGACAGGTTCAATTAACAACAGATCAAAGGAGAAAAATGTTAGAGGAGAAGAAAAAACAGATAGTTGCAGAAATAGCAAAGAATGCTATAAATCCTCAAACAAATGCACCACATCCACCTCAAAGGATTGAAAAGGCCATAGAAGAAGCAAAGGTACACATAGATCCTATGAAAAGTGTTGAGGAACAGATACCCATTGTTCTTAAGGCAATAAAAGTGATACTTCCAATAAGAATAGAAAAGATAAAGGTTGAAATTAAAGTATCATCTGATGGATATGGTAAAATATATCAAGATATAGTGAAATCCGGTACATTGCTCAAGGAACAATGGTTAAATGACGGATCTTGGGTAGCTACAGTTGAAATTCCTGCGGGAATACAAACTGAATTTTTTGATATGTTAAATAAAAAAACTCATGGCAATGTTGAAACCAAATTTGTTAAAGGGTGAAATTAAAGATGGAGAAGATTAGAGAAATAGTTCTACCAGGTGAAGAAATTATATTGGGTGAAAATAAGCCAGGAAATGGTATTTTTATAGAAAATGGAAAGGCTTATGTGGAATATTTAGGAGTAAAATCTATTAAATCGGGTTATGTAAACATAATCCCCCTTTCAGGAAAATATCAACCTCAAAAGGGTGACAAGGTAATAGGAAAAGTTGTAGACATATTATCATCAAACTGGGTAGTTGATATAAATGCACCATACCTTGCACCACTTCATGTGAATGATACACCATGGAAGGTTGATTTTGGTGACACAAGTAAATACCTTAACATTGGTGATACAATTTTGGCAAAGGTAATGAGCGTAAATGAGGTCAAACAGGTGTGGCTTACTCTTAAGGAACCAGGATTAAGAAAATTGCAGGGTGGCCACATAATAACTGTTTCACCGACAAAAGTACCAAGGATAATTGGTAAAGATGGATCCATGATAAAGATATTAAAGGATATGACAAATTCAAAAATTTATGTTGGTCAAAATGGTATAATTTGGGTAGAAGGCACCACAGAATCTATACTTCAGGTTGTGGGTGCTATAAGATTAATTGAAAGGGAAGCACATATTATTGGTTTAACTGATAGGGTAAAGGAATATTTATCAAAACCTAAAAAGGGAGAATGATGAATCATGAGTGGAATGAAAACTGATTTAAAATTAATTGATGAAAATGGAAAAAGAATTGATGGAAGAGGGTTTGATGAGCTCAGACCAATTAAGATTGAAGCTGGCGTTTTGGAAAGGGCTGATGGATCGGCATATATAGAATGGGGCGGCAACAAAATAATAGCTGCTGTATATGGGCCAAGAGAGGTGTATCCTAAGCATATGCAGGATCCAAGTAAGGCTGTTCTTAGGGCCAGATACAACATGGCCGCATTTTCAGTGGATGAAAGAAAAAAACCTGGTCCTGATAGAAGGTCAATTGAGCTTTCAATGGTAATATCAAATGCATTAAGTTCAGTGGTATTTTTGGAACAATTTCCTAGAACAGCCATTGATGTATTTATAGAGGTACTTCAAGCCGATGCTGGTACGAGAATAGCAGGACTTACAGCTGCATCTGTAGCTCTTGCAGATGCTGGCATACCAATGAAAGACCTAATAGTAGGATGTGCAGCTGGAAAGGTAGAAAATACAATAGTATTGGATCTTAACAAAGAAGAAGACAATTTTGGACAGGCGGATTTACCAGTTGCAATAATACCAAGAACTAAGGACGTAGTTCTTTTTCAGATGGATGGGGATATGACTCAGGAAGAGATTGATAAGGCTATGGACATGGCCATAAATGCAGCAATGAAAATTTATGATTTACAAAAGGATGCTTTAAAAAGAAAATATTTCAGCATAGTACAGGAGGATGAACAATAATGAGCAAATTTACAGAAAGCGTTGTATCTGAAATTAAGAAAGATTATATTCAAAAATTACTTTCACAGGGGTCAAGGCTTGACGGGCGCGCTTATGACGAATTTAGGAAAATTGAAATAGTAAAAAATTTTGTTCCCAGGGCATGTGGATCAGCTCTGGTGAAAATAGGAAATACCCAGGTTCTTGTTGGAGTGAAGATAGAGCCTGGAGAACCATTTCCAGATACACCTGACACAGGTGTTTTAAGCACAAATGCTGAACTTGTCCCTCTTGCTTCACCAACGTTTGAGGCTGGCCCACCTGGGGAAGAAGCAATAGAACTTGCAAGGGTAGTTGACCGTGGTATAAGGGAAAGTAAGGCAGTCGATCTAGAAAAGCTTGTTATAAAACCGGGAGAGCTTGTATGGGTAGTATTTGTAGATATACATGTTCTTGATTATGACGGAAATTTGTTTGATGCCTCTGCCTTAGGTTCAATAATAGCACTAAAGAATTCCATAATTCCTGCCAGTAAATTTAATCAAGGCGATGATTTTCCATTACCAATGAACCATTATCCAGCTACGGTAACATTTGCAAAAATTGGTGATAATATGGTAGTGGACCCAAATCTTGATGAAGAGAATATAGCACATGCCAGGATAACAATAAGTTCTGACGAATCTGGGCGTATTCATGCTATACAAAAAGGATTAGAAGGTACATTTAAAATCGAAGAGATTAAGAATGCGATCAGCATGGCGATTAGTATTGGTAATAAATTAAGAGATGAATACATATTAAAAGGTGATTAAAATGTCAAAGAGGACTAAGAAGGTAGGAATAGCTGGAAGATTTGGTCCGAGGTATGGCGTTGCACCAAAGAAGCAATGGAAAGATATAATGGAGCAAAGAATAAGCACTTATGTATGTCCTAATTGTGGCCATAAAACTCTTAGAAGGGTAAGTACGGGCATTTGGTCCTGTTCTAGATGCGGATATACCATGGCAGGAGGAGCATACATTCCATTTGTTAGGAAAGAGATAGTAAAGGAGGGAAATGAGAATGTCCAGGTTTAGGTGCGCAATCTGCGGAAGGATTCACGAAGGGGAGATTGATGCACAAAACCTTTCCTGTGAATGTGGGTCAACAATATTTTACAAGGAAAGGCCAAATATTAAGAGGGTATTTACCTCTGACTAAGAAAACTTTTAATATAGATTGGCATGGTGTTCCAATACTCCTCCTTAGAGGATGGTGAAAATACATATGCGTATGAGCTTAAGTGAGGAAAGGAAAAGAGATTTAACAGTACTGATATTGATGGTATCAATAGTTCTTCTAGGTCTATTTTTAAGGACTTATTATGTAGCGATACCATCAATACAGAATGGTTTTGCAGTTTCGGGTGGATCGGATTCATATTACCATGAAAGAGTAATTGATTACATTGTTGCAACTGGGCATCAGCTCATACGCGATCCAATGCTTAATTATCCTATAGGAATGAACGATCCAAGGCCACCGATATTTGAGTGGTCTGTAGTTGCGATGGCATACTTGTTCCTACCCTTTGTAGGAAGTATGTCAAATGCAATTGGATATTCTCTAATAATGATTTCAGCAATATTCGGCGCTCTAATAGCAATACCCATGTACCTTATGGGCAAGGAGGCATTCAATAGGAAGGTTGGAATTATTTCAGCATTCTTGATTGCAACAAGTGCAGCAAACATGATGCGAAGTGTAGCATCATGGGGTGGATATGATGTTACAATACTTTTCTTCGCTGTATGGACATGGTATTTTCTTCTTAAGGCATTAAAGAGTATAAATCGTAGTGTTTGGGTAGAAAATTATTTAAGTTTGTCCAGCTGGAAAAAAGGTACAAAGAAATTTTTCAGCGAAAATAAAAAAGCTGTTGTATATTCAGCCTTATCTGGTATAAGTTTGGCCACCGTAACATTAATGTGGCAGGGATTCGCTTATGTAGAAGCAATAGTATTAATTTATTTAGTAATTCAGGTATTTTATAATAGGTTTAAAAATGTATCATCATTCCATATCTTATGGATAACTGTGATCATAGGACTTTTCACATACCCAATTTCAATACCATATTATCATGCAGATGTAACTAATATATTTACTAATTCATATTTTGCAACTCCACTTTATCTTATGCTGTTCACAATAATATTGATTCTTTTCATAGAATTCACATCTAAATTACCATGGACATTTACATACTCATTAGCTGCAATTTTCATTGCAGCGATAGTTCTCATAGGTTATTTCTTCGTACCATCCATAATGACTTATATTTACACAGGTGAGGGTTATTTTGTAAAATCACCAATATATTCAACTATAGCTGAAGCTCAAGCCCCTTCACTTGGAGAAGTAATAATGAATGTCGGTGTAGGATTATTTTTCATATTTGTAGCGGGCTTTGTTTACATGATTTATGAAATGAGAAAGAATAGGGGCGAATATTATCTATTCTTCATTATTTTCTCCGTTGTATCTGTATATATGGCATTTTCAGCTGCAAGGTTCATTTATGAAGCATCGCCAGCATTCATTTTCCCTGCAGCATATATGCTGGATTTAATAATAACCAAATTGAATCTTAAGGAAATTTCTCAGACCTTAAGATCATTTACATTTTCTTGGAGGGTAGCCCTTAAAAAAGGATTAAAATGGACTAAGATAGTTGCAATAATTTTGATTGCATTTTTCATAATTCTACCAAATATGTGGGGGGCTGTAGATTCAGCAATTCCTTATAATACTAAAAATACATACGATCAACAAATTTATAATGTAATGCCTCAGATATTTAGGCCACAAAATTACACGCCTCCATGGTATTTAGGTGCATACGGTGTAGAACTTGACACAAACCAGACAGACCCATGGATATCTGCTTTGAACTGGTTAAGTACACAGGATACAAATTTGCCACCATCACAGCGTCCTGCTTTCCTATCTTGGTGGGACTATGGATTTCAAGAAATTGAACAGGGAAAGCATCCTGCAGTTGCTGATAACTTCCAGAATGGTTATCAAATAGCTGGTCAATTCATTACAGCCCAAAACGAAAGCCAAGCCATATCATTGTTAATAGCAAGATTGTTGGATAGCTCCTTATTTAATTCAACATATGGGCCACAGGTAAAACAGGCACTGATACAATACCTAGGAATAAATGAAACAGATAAAATAATATCATATTACACAAATCTATCCAAAGATCCCAAGCCATACATAGAGGAAGTACTTAGCGATCCATCATACTATGGAAATTACTCAACTGACTTGCTTTCAGAATTAAACGTATCACCAGGTTTCTCTATTCCAAATACAAGGTACATAATGATTAAGGCAGATTTATCAAATAAATATCCAGAAAATGTTTTAGTGAATTTATACGATGATATAGAATCTATTACTGGATTGGGCATAGGATATTTTGCAACTGATTATAGGCTATTTCCATTCTCAGGAACTGACACTGGCATATTCTATGCACCTGCATACCTTTCTGGAAGGGTAGTAGAAAATGTTAATGGAGAAGTAATTCCTACTGATTTCTATACAATTGAGGCCGTAGCATCTGATGGCACGACCTATCCAATAAATGAAACACCACCAAATGCTCAAATAGTTAATTATCAAATTACTTATAAACAAATGTTCTTCGATTCCATGCTTTACAGGGCATTTGTAGGATATTCAGGTTTAAATCTAGGAATTGGCCCATATATTCCTGGCTTGACTTCCAATATGTCCTATTATCCAATAATGCCAGCATGGAATTTAACACATTTCGAGGTTGTATATTCAATCTCTTTCTGGAATCCCTATAAAGATTACCAAAATCATTCAAAGGCATGGAAAGTAGTACCTTTGCAGGAAGCATATTATTTGCAGAAGACAAACAATGGCACTGTAGTTTTAATGCCCCCTGCAAATGATACCTTGCCTCAGGATGTTGTAATAATAAAATATTATCCTGGAGCCATAATTCAGGGAAGGGTTTTATTATCAAATGGTCAGCCCATGGACCATGTTCTAGTTACTCTTTATGATCAATACGGTATACCACATGACTACAATTATACAAATTCAACTGGTTATTATACATTGTATGGTGTTGCTGGGAATGATACAATTGAAGTATCCACAAATGGAGGATTTAATAAATTATATTTGAGTGAAAATACAATTCTTTCTTCTAAGCAAATATATATTAGTAATGATCAGGCATTGAGGATAACAACATCATTCTATCCTAATGGCACTCCTAATTATTATATATTCCAGAATTTTGTTGTAAATGCTAGTTCACTTGACGGCGTTGCCTATTACCAAGAAGGAACAAACTCAACATATACTGCTGGAGAACCAGTTCTGAGTCACGTTAAACTTTATCTTGAAAATAATACTTATGGTCTAAATTATACAACAATTGTTTCAAGCTCAGGTTATTATAAATTTTCAGATGTTCAGCCGCATACTTATAACATATATGCAAAAATTAATGGAACATTAGTTTATGTCATGAATGTAACTTTAAATGCTGGAATTAATATCACAAGAGACATTGCATTGAAACCTGATATAGTGAAAGGTGTTGTCATACTACCGAACGGTGAACCTGCAATATATGCTAATGTTTATCTAATGAATAATGAAACTCTTACAACTGAAACAAACATTTTAGGTGCTTATATATTTTACGTTCCTCCTGGAAATTATACATTAAAGGTCTCTTATCCTGGATATTTTGCTCAGGAAAGGTTGATACATATTAGTTCTTGGAATGTTTCATCAACTGAAAATATACAATTGGAAAATGCATATGATTTAACAGGTACCGTTCTTGTAAATGGTAAACCTGCTTCGAATGCATTTGTTAAATTTACAGATGAATTCAACTCCACAGATACAGAAACTGTAATGACAAACTCGAATGGAGAATTTTCTTTACCATTATTGCAAAATTATTATTCTATTTACATTAATTATTTTGCAAATAATTCAAATTATATTTACTTTGGAAATTATACACCAAATGGAAATTCATCCATGATTTTCAACCTGGAAAAGGCAGTATCAATTAGTGGCTTTGTAAAATACAAGAAGACAAATATTGGAGATGCTGAAATAATGCTGTTCTCAGGTCAAAATTTCATTAGGTCATATTCAAACAATTCAGGTTTTTACATGGTATATGTTACACCAGGGATTTATAATATTGGTGTCTTAGGATACAATGGATCAGCATCAATACCTTATGGATATTATTCACAAATAATAATCAATGGCAATTTATCCATGAATATATATTTGAAAAATACAACAGAAATTAGTGGAACAGTTATGTATAACAATAATATAATAAAAGATAGTTTAGTTTTCTTAACGGGCCCATCTGGAATATTTTATGAAACGAATATATCATTCAATGGACGTTTCAATTTATTTACTACATTTAAAGATTACAATATATCTGCATGCATATATGGTTATGAGATGAAAACTTTACAAAACTATAACGGTAGTATTACAATAAATGTGATACCACAGAATATTAGCCTCCAGGGTAGCGTAACTTATAATCACATTTATAAGGGGCCTATTTACCTAGAATTTTACAATTCTAATTATAATAAAAAAGTACAGGTTATAAATGGAAAATATGAGGTAGTATTACAGCCAGGTACATACAATGTTACAGCATTAACAGAATATTCCTACAGTAAAATACATCCAGATATTGCATACATAAATGTTGGTATTCTAAACCAAACTTATAATTTCCTAATAAATATTAACGCCACTGTATCATTGGTTCCTTTCGTTAAAAACATATACTGGTTCAATGAGAATGGAACATTGGTTAATTCTGGAAACAATGTTACATTGCCCGTTGGAAATTATACTGTATATGCATATGAAGGAAACAAAGCACAAATATTGGGTATATCTGTTGCAAACAATAGCATTTACTCTCTTGATTTACAACAGGCATTCAACATAAGGGTAAACATAATAAATTATACAGGTGAAATAAATCTCACAATTATTAATTACAATATGAAAATAACAAAGCCTGTAAGTTCTTACGCGAATATATTATTACCATATGGTTACTATAAGTTTTATGCAAATAAGAGAATTGCAAATCAATTCGCCTATTATGGAGAAAATTCAACTTATGTTTATGGAAATTCTAGCCTGAGCATTCATGTAAAGAAAATTCAATATATTTCATACATTTATGGATATGTTGAATATAACGAGCAACCTCTTTCATTTGCAACTATAAATATATTTGGAAATAACAATAATTATGTAATTTCTTCAAATGCAAATGGATTTTATTCAATTTCCCTACCAGCTGGTGAATACACTTTATACGCATATTACATTTCAGCAGGACAGTACTCCTATATAGGTAATTTAACAGTACCAGGCAATGGTTCTATGGAAAAGGATTTAAATCTTGTTGTTAGTTATAGGGCAAGTATTTTATTTACAGCTGGAAATACCACATATAGTGGATATTTCAATATAACCAATTCCCAAGTAAGTATGCAATTTTTCACACCAAATGGATTTTATTCAATAATATTGCCATCAGGGAATTACACATTCTATGCTAACACTACAGTCAAGGAATATGGTATGAGTGTAAATTATGTAATGAATAGGACATTCTATATATCATCAAATACATATATAAATGCTATATTTTATAGAATTAATGTAGATAAAATAGAAATGAAAACAATAACGCCTACAATTACCGCACAGGTTGGAGAGAATTTAACATATAACATAAGTGTAAGCAATGTTGGAAACAGACCAGAAAATGTTTCAGTAGAGGCTGTCGGTGTATGGAACGTTTCATTTTCTGAAAGGTACTTAAAACTGATGCCTGGAGAAACAAAATATATAACTGCATATGTAATTGTTTCAGATAAAGCAAGTTTAGGTTTGAATTCCATTTCTATTAGGGGAATTTACAGGACCTCTATGATTGCAGAAACACACATAGATGTTAATGTAACAACTTATCACAATGTATCATTCCAGTGGGGAAATCCATACATCATAGGAAAGAATTTATTTGTGAATCTTACAATCATTAACCATGGAAATGTTGTTGAAAACTTCACAAATCTTTATTTGAACTATTTGCAATTGAAATCCCTTGGATGGAACTATACAATACTCTATCATAATAAGAATGCCACTCAAGTTCCAGTTTACACCTGGTCAAATTCAAATATAACAATAGAGCTAAGTCCAACTAAATATAATTCAGCAGAAGTATTTCCTGTAATATTTTCAGGTATGTCATATGGAATGGAATATACTACGAATAAAGAAATACACATTCCGCAGTTAAATGAATTAAAAACAAACATTCAGGCAGGAAATATTTCTTATGTTCTACCATCAACTTCAGCTCTGGTACTTGAGCTTATTGTAGCTACAATAGTAGTAGCATTTGCAATATTGCTATATGTTGCATTAACAAGGGTGAGAAAATGAAAATCAAGAGTTTAATTTTAATTTCTCTCATTATATTTTCATTGACTATTCCACTAAGCCAGGCAAGGCCAGTATCAGTAAATATAACAGGTCCAACAACAGTAGGAATCAATGATACATATGAATATAAAATAGTTGTATCAGGGTTTTTTGAAGAATATGGTTTTCATCTATTCCTCTCTGGAAATAATCTAACAGGCGCGACTAAAAATGAGCTATATGGCTATTCATTTAATACGAATATATTCTACGCTAATGTAACATTCCCATCTGTTCCTGAAGTAGTCTACATTTATGTTCTCGGAATTGGCATAAATAATGGTAGCAATCCAGTCTCAACAATATCTTACATAAAAGTTAATGTAATAAAATCAACGCCCATATCAGTGGAAATAAAAAATCCATCCCAATATAAAGTGAGCAATGTAACAGTTACATTCTTCTTGAATGGAAAATACATAGGCACATCCAACATAAGTTCAATTAATCCCAACGGTACTGCAAGCGCAACCTTATATTATGTGGGCAGTTTTGTACAGGGTGTGAATGTTATTTCAGTAAGAATTAATTCACAGGTACTTAAATTTTCGAATGGTTCAAATGTTACAAGCATATATTTTAATTATGGTCCATTACCTAATTATACCTGGGTCTGGTATACATTTGCAGGCATAGCCATAGTGATAATTTTCTTCGTCCTAATGTTTAGGTCAAGCAGAAAAACAACAAACATACCAAAATGGAAAAGGTAAAAATTATTTTTTTTGAATTTTTATTGCATTTTCAATATCCATTTCCCCACTTAATACTTTAATAGCTAATTTTTTAGATATTGTAATTTCGTTGTTGCTTAATAATCTACTTCTTCTTTGAACTTCTGATATCTCTCCATTTTTAAATCTCCTATACATTCTCTTATTTATTAATTCTCCCTTTTTCATTGCAATTTTCCTTGCAGCTTCAATATTCCTATTTTTTATAGGAGATGTTTTTGTTTCATCCACAAGTTCAATATCAAAATATCCTAGAATATCATTTATTATTCTATTTCTATCAGGGATATCCCCCATACCAATTCTTATTAGAAATTTATTGGGTGAATAATCGTTTTTTACAGAATTAAGAATGTTTTTCACATTTTTTAAATCGTTCAATTCAAATTCTTCAAGCGTAACACCATCACCCATGATTACAATGCCCGTTCTAAGGCCAGGATCTATACCTACAACAATTTCTTGAAATCTCTCCTTTCCATAATTATAACTTAATGCTCTTCTTAAGGATCTTTTTATATCATCTATTATTATTTCTTTTGGAAAATTTCTTGGTTTATCCGTCAAAACAACAGAAACTTTTTCAGATGAATCCTGATGCAGATCATAAAATCCTATATTTCTCTTTTTTAATTCATTTACAAGCTGAAAATATATTTTGAAATTTTCAACGTAAATACCTATTTTCATTTATTGTTTATTATGCAATATAATATTTAAATATTTTTCTCGCAGAAATGATTTATTGGGCAGGTATCGCATGAAGGTGATTTTTTACAGTATCTTTTTGCCAATTCTACCAATAAAGCGTGAAATTCTTTCAAATTTTCAGTGTTGTAATTAAAATTTTTTTCAATTTGCATTTTTATAGTTTCATAATCTCTCAAATCAAATCCAATTCTTTTGAATATTCTTAAGGTATATGAATCCACTACAAAAACGGGTTTATCCATTGCATAAAGTATTATGGAATCAGCAGTTTCTTTTCCTATTCCTTTAATTGAAAGTAAAAATTTTCTTGCTTCATTTACTTCTTGATTTAAAAAATTCTCAAGTGATCCATAATTTGAATGTATGGAATATACTAGAGATTTCAATCTATTTGCCTTTTGCCTGTAAAAGCCCGAGGATTTTATTTCATTGGCTAAAACCTCTACACTTAAATTATATATTACATTAAAATCCAGAAGGTTTTTTAATTTAAGATTTTTTATACTTTTTTCTACATTTTTCCATGAAGTGTTTTGTGTTAATATTGCACCTACGATTACTTCAAATTTAGTGTCAGCAGGCCACCAGCCCTGAGGACCAAATGCATTATATAGAAAACTATAAAGGTCTGAGATTGAGAAATTATTTTTGTTTTTCAATGAATTCATCCTTGATCTTTTTTGGGTCCATTCCAGATGGTGAAATTATTGCGTAAAAATCTCTAGGCCCATTTGGAAACATTATAACGTTACCTTCATCGCCATAAATTGTAAGAAGTTCTGGATCTTTAAAATGAAGTTCATCATAAGCAGTAGATGCACCACCAAAAACTGTTGCACACATAATAGAAAATGTTTCTTTATCAACGTAATCAGGCAATATACCCTCGATCAGGGTACCATCACGCCTTATTAATGTGGCACCAATGAGCCCTAGATCCTTAATAACTTGATCATTGATCATATTAATTTCACTTTAAGGAAACAATTATTGTATTATAAAATATTTTATAAACTTTTCCATAAAAATTCTCTAACTTTTGTAAATTTTTAAAAAATCAAATATATGCTTTTTAATTGTTTTTAATTATTTATATTAATATATTAAATTTATCTCATTGTAGTAACATATACCTTATCCGATGTTACAACAAATGTGTGCTCAAATTGTGTTACCATACCTCTCTTTTTTTCTTTTAAAATAGGAAACTTATACACGTTTTTATTTGTCATGAGTGAATTAATGAGTTTCTCTGAATTTGAAAAATCTTTGTATATCCACCTGGTACAGAATGGTAATGTTCTATATTTTTCATATACCACTCTATTATCAGGATCTTCCCTAATGATTTGCATAATGTTTCCAAATTTTCCCTCTTTTACAAAACCTGCGCCATCCGTTGCAAAAGGTTCTATTGCAAAAGCCATTCCTGCATCAATTCTTGTTGAATTTCCATCATCATAGTTAGGTATGCTAATTCCAGCGTGAAGAATATACTGCTTAAGCTGGTGACCAGTTAAATTGTAAATTGGTTTATAGCCAAATTGGTATATTGAATTTTCAATTATTTTACCTATCTCCCCTATTGATATGCCAGGGCGGATTTCTTTAATTACATTATTCAAAGCATTTCTGCTTGCATTAATAAGGCTAGAATCATTATTACCAACTTGAAATGTTATAGCAGTATCAGCGATGTAGCCATCTATATGAGCACCTAAATCCAATTTTATAATATCATTTTTCCTAAATATACGGTCATCTTTGTAACCGGGGCTGTAATGCGCCGCCTCATCATTTACGCTCAAGTTTACAGGAAAAGCAAGAGCTGCATTATTTTTAATAATAAAATTTTCTATTTCATCTGCAACATCTTCAGCTTTTTTACCTTCACTTATAATACCAATACCAAATTTTATAGCTTCAGCAGCTATTTTTCCTGCTTTTAAGTAATTTTCAATTTCATTTTGATTCATATAGGGAAATCACCCTATTAAAAGGTATTGCGCCCTCCCTTATTAGTCTTGGTGTTTTTCCAGTTAAATCTATAACAGTTGAAGGAATGCCACTGCAAGGACCACAATCAAGATATATATCAACTTTGTCTTTTAATTGTTCGTAAGAATCTAATACCGTCACAGGATTCTTTCCTCCATGTAAATTTGCACTTGTTAAAGTAATTGGACCGGCATACTCCATTATTTTTTTTATTTGCTCATTTTTGGGTATCCTTATTCCAACGGTATCTCCAGCTATGTATTTCGGCACTTTTTTATTTTTTAGGACTATGGTAATAAGATAGCTCCAGTCCTCTTTGAGAATTTTATATACAAAATCAACTGGTTCTGCTATTTCCTCAAGCATGTTAATATCTTTAACCCCTACAGGTACAGGTATACTTTCAGATCTTCCTTTTATGGTATATATATCCTTTGATTTATCAGAATATATATTTATAGAAAGTGCATATAAAGTATCTGCAGGTAATACAGCAAAATTAAATTTTACCATAGGCGCAATTTTTTCCAATTCAAAGCACTTATAAATCAAGGAGCGCCGCCGGTCGGATTCGAACCGACGACCGCCCGGTTAACAGCCGGGCGCTCCACCAGCTAAGCTACGGCGGCTGACAAAAACATAAAAGTAAAAGTGTATTAAAACTTTTACTTTTGATTTTTACCTAAATTTGAAAATTTAGCCAGCAGTGCATCGAGACCTATTTTTTCATTTGCACCCTCTGTAATTCTAAATTCAATATCTGCCATAATTTCTAACAACTGGACAAGTAAATCCTCAGGTATTGATATTTTGTAGAGTTCACTGTGCATTTGTTTTATAATATCTTCAGCTGCAACACCGTATTCAACTATCATCTTGTCTAAGAGTTCCCTCGCACCAAGAAAATCACCATTAAGTGACTTTTCAAGCATTTTTCTCACAACGTCCCTACTAGCTAAACCTGAAGCCTTATAAATTATGTCTGAATTTATTTTTTCTCCCATACTGGCAGCTGCCTGCAGGATATTAATAGATTTCCTCATATCTCCATTTGCAACTATATATATAGCTTCAATTGCATCATCTTCAAGTTTTATTTTTTCTTTTTCTGCTATGTACTTCAATCTTCTCGAAATATCTTCCTTTGAAAGAGGTTTAAATCTAAAAATACTCGCCCTTGATTGTATAGGATCTATAATCCTTGATGAGTAATTGCAGGATAATATGAACCTGCAAGTTTTTGAAAATTTTTCCATTGTTCTTCTTAATGCAGCCTGTGCATCTGGTGTTAAATGATCAGCTTCATCTAGAAAAATTATTTTAAATCCAACATCATTCGATGGAGCTGTTCTTGCATAATCTTTAATTTGTACCCTTACTGTATCTATTCCTCTCTCATCACTTGCGTTTAATTCGTTAAAACTAGCCTTCCAATTTTCACCAAATAGACCAATTGCAAGTGCTATGGCACTTGTGGTCTTTCCTGTTCCTGGAGGACCAGCAAATATTAAATGGGGCATATTTTTCTCTTTTACATAAGATTTTAATCTTTCAACTATATAATCTTGGCCTACTATGTCATCAAGCTTAACAGGTCTATATTTTTCGACCCATACGTCCTCCATAATATTACACCATATTTGCTTATATCTTAACATTATATTATTTTTTTCATTTTTATATATCCAATTATTTAAATAAAAATACAAATTACTTTATATCCTTATACCAAAAAGTATTTAATTAGGAATAGTTTTCCTTCTTTAATCCCGAAATTTGGAGGGATGATATTTGAGATCAATTAATGCAAAAAGTGCAATGGCTTTAGTGATTATTTCAGTGTTCCTAGTGAGCTCTATGTTTGTTCCTTTGGAGTCCAGTGCTCAAAGTATAAAAACTGGGAATGTGAATATTGGAGTGATGTATTATGATACAGTTACACATGAAGTGGATTATATTAGCGGATTGACAGTTAACTTAATAGATTATTCTGGGCATGTTATATCATCCCAGGTTTCAAATCCAATAGTTACATTTACAAATGTTCAGATAGGGAATTATATACTCCAAATAACACCACAGAAGATTGGTAATTATGCATATAGCTTTGATTATACTCCAATAAAAGTTACTACAGCAGGTGCCAATATAACAAATGTAGTTGTCCAAAGGACACCAATAAATCAAAATGTTAATTTAACAATTATGAATAAGGGAGCTCCTTTGGTGGGGGTACAAGTAAGTGCTTACACATTATATAATTTAGAGATATTTTCAGGATATACAGGTTCCAAGGGGAATATAACATTCAATGCAACACCAGGATCATTTATACTTGTAATTACCAATAATAATGGTGGTGCGATCAAAAATTATTATACGAATATAAATGCGCCATATGCAGGATCAGTGGATTTATCCAACTTTTACCACATATTTGGTATGGTTAAGGATAATACCACTGGAACGCTTGTAAGTTCCACAGTAAGGATAAGCATATTCAATGACCAGGGTCTCTGGGATGTTCTAAATTTCAATAACGGAATCTTTGATTTCTATATTTATGGTGGTCCTTACACAATTTATCTTACTGCAGATGGTTATTCAATAACTAGTATACCCTACCAGTCAGGTTATTATGTTATCTCCCTCGGAAAGACTTATAACTATTATCAATACAATTATGGATTTTCATCAGATTTCAAATACCTTTACATGAATGAAACTTTCTACTTAAACAATAAAACAACATTTCAGTCTCTACCATATTCTTCAATGACAATTCTTTACTACCAATTACTTTTCAATAATATGAATCAGTATTCACTTCAACAATTTTTCCTAAATTCATTGCCAATATATTCAAACAATTTAGTGACATTATCAAATTATACTTATTCACTTAGGGGCTCATCAATAAGTGCAATATCAATGAATTATAATGGATTTTATGTTAAAATTACATCAGAATATTACAATGCATCAGTAAATTCATCCAACATTTTATCAGAAAATGGATACATACCCATATATCTTCATGTTGAGCAAAACAATGTATATGGTGCCCAGAATATTTATAATTATAGTGTATCAATACCAAGCAATTATGAACTATCAAATACTGTTACAGGCGCTTCAGAGACAGGATACATAAATAATTTAAAAATAACAAATGCTACACAATCTTCAATAGAATTGGATCTTAAAGTGAGAAAAGCCCCTGAAATAGTTTTGGGTTCAAGCACTTTCATAATGTACTGGCATGGAATGACACCAGGTAATTATATACTCAATGATAGCGCAAGCAATTTTACAGTTGTTGTACCAGCAAATAAAGAAATATCATATAACGTAAGTCTTGCTGTTAAGGACATGGTTAGAAATCAATATTCCTGGACTCAGATGACATTTAACTGGACATTTGACGGAACGTTAGTTTCAAGCGGCATTGGAGATGCAAATGTATCTTATTCTTTAAATCCAGGAATACACAAGCTTAATCTACAGGTAACAGATGTTGGAAATAATGTTAACAGTACGACAATAACTATATACTCAGATGGGGCATATCCAGCAAGCTATACGTATATAAGTTATTTAACAAGCCCGGATAAATACATAATCTCATGGAATGTTTACACAAACAATAGTGCCTATTATGTTTATAATGGAACTGGTACTTCTGTGGCTGTATTAAACAATAAGGTAGTTTTTGGTCAAATAACTGTGGATGAGAACAAGGAAATAACTTTAAATGTTAAATCAATTACTGATACAATAAATGGAGTAGTTCCATCACATGAGACAACAACTGTAATTTGGCATATTAATAATACAAAATATGTAGGTTTAAGTGTTAATTATACATTCAGTTACCCTACCAGAAATACAAATGACTGGATAAATGTAACATATATGGATCAGGTAGGCAATAATATTACCGTTTCAATTCCAGTATTTGTTAAGGATACATTAAAACCAGTACCTGTTATAATATTCCAGAATTCTACAAATGCAACCGTTTCACAAATATATGAGAATCAAACAATTAAGTTGAATGGAACGAATTCATATGATCCCCAGAATGGTCAGATAGTTTTATACAATTGGACAATTAAAAGTTCTTCAGGTAAGGTACTTTCAATAAATTCAACAAATTTCACTGTTATATCAGGATCATTGACTAGCAGTGTAGTCACTTTAAAATTCAATGCATATGGAACATATACCATTTTATTGAACGTATCTGACAGGTCAGGAAATTATAATACAACATCAAGGACATTAAATGTAGTACCAGTTGCACCAGATTTATTACTTAACAATGTAACATGGCATGGAAATTTAACAGCTGGCTCATCAACAACATTTTATGTAAATGTGACAAACACAGGTAATGCTCCTGCAACAAAATACTATCTTGAATTGTATGTGAATGGCAAAGAGGTTTCAAATGTAACATATTACAATCTTGCTGTAAATAAAACTGTAAAACTTTTTATATCTTGGACACCATCTTCTTCAGGTAACTTTACACTGAAATTTGAAGCATATACACCTCAGGAACCTACAATGTATCTTGGAGACAATGTTCAAACTAAAGTAGTATCAGTTCAAGAAGCAGGCTGGGTATTACCAGTTACAATTTTGGGCATAATACTTGTAATAGTTGTCTTAGCATTCATTGGATGGAGAATAAAGAAGGGCGGATCAACGGTCACTAAGAAACAGAAGCCTCAGGAAAAAGAACAACAAAAGAAGAGCAGTGGATTACTACATAAAAAAGAAGAAAAATAAATTTTTTAATTTTTATTTTCTATTTTTTCTTGTTTTTCATCCGTGTGTTTTTCTTCAGTTTTCTTCTCTTCTTCTTTTGGTTTGTATATTTCAATGAATCTTATTTCTTTATTTGTATAATCCCTTAAATTTGCTACTATATAGTACTTAGCAGATATCCATTCATTCCTGTATTTACAACTTTCAGCTAAGATTATTTCCAAATGATCATCGAAATCTTTTACCTTAAATTCATTTATATCTAGTCCATAACTTGCCTCAATCAATGCAATTGCTTTATTTTCTATACCCTCAACAATTTCTTTGACAACGAATTTATAATGGAGTTTTTTTCCTGCAAGTGGATTGTTATAATCCACAAGTATTCTTCCAGGAGAGATAGAAACTACTTTTCCCCTCATTCCATTGATTAATACAAACTTTCCAATTTCAGGTGTTATTTTATTTTTTTCGAACTCTGCGTATGAATGTATTTTTAATAATGATGGTTTTCTATCTCCATATGCCTTAGATGGATCTAGAAATACATCATATTCTTTTCCAACTTCAGCCTTCATAATCTCTTCTTCTAAAGCTTCAAGAACCATTTTCTTTCCAAGAATAATTACTTCTGGGGCATATCTCCTGTTTGGATCATGTATGCCATTGTCCTTTGCTATTTGTTCTATAGTAGTATCGTAAATTTCCTCTTTATCTTGTTCTATTGTCCATAATGTATAATCGATTCTTACAATGTCACCATTATTCATGATTCATCACATCCATTTTTGATTTAGAACCACAATATATAAAAGATATTTAATCCTTTCATTTAAAAAAGGAGCTCAGTAGAAATCCTCAGAAAAATATTTAAAGAAGAGGGTTTTTGTCGCATTTATGTCATACCCAAATATGACTAAAACACTCAAAGTTGGCATGAATAACGATGTTTATAAATTTGACTGAATTGTAAATTTTCTTTTGCTGGCTTTTTTTCAGCAACACGAAATCAGTATTATCGTGTTGCTTATTGGAGGTGAAAAAT